>JGI24711J26586_10001738_pt1 | contig 16340 bp, 21 predicted proteins | sample BioPla3DNA1_FD_26586 | JGI IMG/M metagenome (IMG submission 26586)
AATTACATCGACAGCTTAGACTTGATAATTTCGGACTATTTTTTTGCACATGAGCGCAGGGGTCTGATACCATACATGCTGGAGGAGCTCGATATTAACGACAGGTTCCAGCTGGCAGTAGCAGGATCCCATACCAAGATATGCATCTTTGAAGCATTCAACCGGCTGAAATATTGCATTCATGGATCATCAAACCTCCGGTCATCAGGATGCATCGAGCAGGTAACCATTGAAGAGAATGCAGAGTTATATGATTTTTATGCAGAACATCATAAAAAAATAATAGACGAATATTCAATTATTAACAAATCAATAAGAGGAAACAAACTATGGCAAGCGGTTCAGAAAAAACAAAATCAGGCAGGACAAAAACGACACCAGCAAAAGGACGAAGATCCTTCAGCACCTACACAGGACCAGAAGCACCATTCTGATCAATTAGAAGATAAATATTTTTAGATGAAGCTATCGCAGATCAAGCCAAATCCGAAAAATCCCAGGCTGATTAAAGACGACAAGTTCGAGCAACTCGTCAAATCACTCAAGGACTTTCCACAGATGATGAAGTTACGCCCGATTATTATCGACGAGAATAACATCATCCAGGGAGGGAATATGCGCTTTAAGGCGCTAAAAGCATTAGGCTATAAGGACATCCCAGATGAATGGGTTAAGCAAGCAAAGGACCTGACACCAGAACAATGGCGGGAATTTGTTATTAAAGATAACCTCGCCTACGGCGAGATGAACTGGGATATGATTCTCTCCGACTGGGACCAGGAGCTGCTACAGGAGTGGGGACTGGACCCTTTATACTGTCAGGTTATTATTGACAGGATGCAGAAACTTGATCCGGGAATTGAAATTAAAAAACATTCATTATCATGCCAGGAGGATACAAAATGATAGGACCCGAAGACGGGAAGAAGTTCAGCTCCACATACCAGCCGAAGCCGAAATGGACAAAGAAGAGAGCCGAGCAGTTAGGAAATGACTTAATAGCATGGCAAAAGAAAGATGCTATTAATATTTTCTGGGAAGAATTTCTGGTTATTGAGCGGGATTTATACCCAGATGTCATTAGATATTTGTGTAAAAAATATTCGTCGTTTTCCGATTTGATTAGGCAAGCACGTAAAATACAGGAAATTAAGCTCCAGAAATATGCCACAGCAGACAAGCTAAATGCAGCAATAACAAAGTTCGTCCTCATCAATAAACACGGATGGAGAGACAAACAGGAAGTCACCGGGGCCGACGGAAAGGACCTGGTACCAAGAATCACTATAGAATTTATTGATAATGCCGATAAGGTAGATATAGAAGAGACAGAAGAATAGTGAAGATCCAAGTAGCAGATAAGATTTACAAAGGGCTCATTAAAGGACTTGCAGATGGCAAGGCCATTATTAGTCTCCAGGGATCGGCCAGGTCAGCAAAGACTTATAACATCCTGATATTTCTTATTATTTACATCCTGGAGCATAGCGCAGTGCGATTATCAATAGTCCGCAAGACACTACCAGCGCTGAAGGGCTCCGTCCTTATTGACTTCAAGGAAATAATGTACAGGATGGGACTGTGGAATGATAAGCAGTTCAATAAGACAGAGTTAATATACCGGTTCAGCAACGGCAGCTGGGTAGAGTTCTTTTCAACAGATGACGAGCAGAAGATCAGGGGCCGCAAGCGGGACATATTATTTGCCAATGAAGCTAATGAGCTCTTTTACATAGAATGGCAACAGCTNATAATGCGAACAACACNNTTCGCAATTATTGACTACAACCCATCNTTCTCAGAAGATCACTGGATCGAGCAGGTGAACAAGGACCCGGACACACATCATTTCATCAGCACTTACAAAGACAATCCATTTCTTGAACAGAAGATCATTGAAGATATTGAAAAGCTCAGGGATAAAAACAAATCACTTTGGACAGTTTACGGACTCGGGCTTCGCGCAGTTATAGAGGGCCGGATATTTGAAAGCTATGAAATGATTGACCAGATACCGGGATATGTTAAGAAACGCTTTATCGGGATGGACTTCGGATACACCCAGGACCCCACAGCGATACTCGAAGTCGGCATCCATGGCGAAGAGTTATATCTTGATGAGATATGCTACCGGACCAGGATGCTCACCAACGACATAATAGGAGTATTAAAAGCCAACTGCAAGGACCGTAAGATAATATCCGAAAGTGCAGATCCCCGACTGATAGACGAGATATACAACGCCGGACTCAATATTCATGCTGTTGAGAAATACCAGGGGTCAATAATGGCAGGGATAACAAAGATGCAGGAGTATAAGATATTTATAACAAAACGGTCCACAAACATAAAGAAAGAATTTGATAACTATGTCTATGATCAGGACAAAGNAGGACGGTACATCAACCAGCCCGTNGATGAGTTTAACCATGCTATCGATGCGGCCAGGTATGTCATCCTTCAGGAGGTTATCGGCAAGAACAGAAAGAAAATGAACCTACAGCAACTAAGTGAACTATTNCCATAAATAACTAAAACAATGAATATTAAAAACGCCCTCGAAGTAATAGCCAAACAGAGCTATAAAGAGATAGAGCAGCTCTTCACCACTAACGCGCCAAGTTTTGAAGTATCGCAGGAGGAGGCTATCAAACAATACAAGGTAGCTGACCATGATATATTTGACGAGAACTATCGGCAAAAGAAGAAGATAGTCAAAGGGTATGGTGACACCAGTAGCGCGGCCACCGAAAAGACAATAGTAGACTATATCGACCCGGCACGTATAGGCTTGAGCTTCCAGCAGCTTATCGTGGACCGTCGTGTAGGTTTTATGCTTAACATACCGGTAAAGATAAACCCGGTATACGAGAGCGAAAGCGATAAAGAGAAAGCACTTGTTAACTCTGTTGAGAGGATCCTTAATAACAACAAGATGAACTACAAGAACAAAGAGATAGCACGCCGGCTGATGAGCGAAATGGAATGCGCCGAAGTGTGGTATTTCGTTGAGACAGGAAAAGCAAAACCCAGGTATACACTGAAATGCAATATCTGGTCCCCGGACCTGGGCGATAAGTTATACCCGCTCTTCGACTCGACAGGCGACATGATAGCCTTTGCCCGCAGCTACAAACTGAAGGAGGAGGACAATAAAGATGTTGACCATTTCGATGTCTACACCAACGACTACGAATACCGGTATGTCAACCGCGACAATGTGTGGAAGCTCGACGACCTGGTTGAGGTGGTGACACCAGAAGGAGTGAAGAACATCAACCCGATACCCAATGCGCTAAAGAAGATACCTGTTATATACCACAGCCAGAAGAGACCGGAATGGAGCGACGTGGCCAGCATGATAAAAAGACTTGAAGATTCAGTGAGTAACCATGCCGACATGAATGACTACTTCGGTTCCCCTATCCTTGCAGTGGTAGGTGAGATACTCGGTTTTGCCCAGAAAGGGGAGCAGGGAAAGATACTACAGCTTGCCGAGAATGCCAAAGCCAACTACCTAGCCCTTAACTCACCGCCGGAAAGCATAAAGATGGAACAGGACAACCTGCGCGACCTGATATACACCCTCAGCCAGACNCCGGACATATCATTCAGCGCAATGAAAGGGATGGGTACNATTGCACAGTTTACTATGAAAGCCTTTTTTATGGATGCACACCTCGCCGTATCGAAGAAAGAAGAGATATTCGGCATGGGCCTGCAGCGACGATTTAACCTCCTCAAAGCAGCTATCGGCAAAGTGATTGACACCTCGCTAGAAAGAGAGGCAGAGGCAGTGCAGCTCATACCTAAGATAACACCTTACCTGCCACAGAACAATACAGAGCTCATTGACAGTATCACAGTAGCCCGAACAGGAGGCATCCTCTCTAAAGAGACAGCTGTTGAGATCAACCCGCTCGTTGAAGATACCGAGACAGAGATGGAGCGACTAAAAGATGACACCACTAACCAGATGACAGGATTTGAAGTATAGGACTATGGCGCAAATATTATTTTTAGTACCGGACAAGAACGACCCAACCTGCTATTACAGGGCGTCGGGGATAGCACACGACCTAAAGAACCGCTCAGGACATGAGGTAGATGTCCTNTCCTGGGACCAGGTNCCNGTNACATGGCAACTCATATCTAATTACGATATTATCATGCTGCAGAGGCCATATACCGAGGTANCAGCTAACCTTATCGCTTACGCAAAGGATATGAATAAGCCTATATGGGTGGACTACGATGATAACCTCTTTGTCCTCAANCCAGAGAACCCGGCANACCAGACATATAACAGCCCGGCAGTACAGGAGAATGTAAAAAGGTGCCTCCGGGCAGCCGACGTCGTGACTGTTACGGTTGAATACTTAAAGCAATGTTATCAGCAATTCAACCGTAATATACGCGTTATCCCTAACGCTTTTAATGATGATATCTTCCGTAGGCGCGAACTAAAGAAGAGGGAGAAGAGAGTTCTATGGCGCGGACCCGCTGCTCATATTTACGACATGATGACATACGGCAAAGAGATTAATAAGCTGACACAAGAGCACCCGGACCATGAGTTTATGTTCATGGGTTTTTATCCCTGGTTCTTTGCCGAGACGCAAAACAAAAGCTTCATTCAGGGTATGGATATTATCATGTACCACAAGAAGATACTGGATATTGCCCCTGAAGTCTTTCATGTACCATTGCACGATAATGTTTTCAATAGATGCCGCTCGAACATAGGATTTATAGAAGGCTCATGGTCCGGAGCAGCCTGCGTAGTACCTGGATGGTGGAACGTACCGGGAGCACTGTCATATAACAACCCTTCGGAATATTACGATGCGATAAGAGCAGTACTATCAGGAGAGGTTGACGCGGAGAAACAAAACCAGATAGCCTGGGAGTACATAAGCGAATACCTGATGCTCAGCAGGGTAAACAACCAACGTGTGGATCTTATAAATATTTTGCTCGGTTAAACTGTAAAAAAGCAGTAAAGTAATGCCATATTACAGCAAATAATTATATCTTTGAATAGCTTATAATAACATCAATGAATATGGAACTAAAGAGTATTTGGGTTCATTAAAAAAAGAGGGTTATATATTAGCCCATCCGATTAATAAACAGATAATAACAGATGCTTTATTATGAAAATAGAAGATATTGATTCAATGACTTATATCGACCTTCGTAAAGATAGAGACAAGCTCGAAAAGTTAACCCGCAGGATGAATATTTTTGCGGTAATATTTAGCGTGACAGCATTAATAATCAATTTATATTTATTATACTCTTTACTGAAATGACATTCTCAGTTATCCTCCCCTCATTACTTGCTGACTACCCAGGAGCAGCCACAAAGAAAGAACAGAAGCTCGTGCGCGCAATTAACTCTGTGCTGACCCAGAGCTACAAAGACTTTGAACTGATAGTCATATCCGACGGGTGTGACGCGACCAGCTTCATAGTGAGCCGGATGCTGAAGAACGATAAACGCCTCCGGCTGTTACGCACCCAGAGGGAAGGGTTATGGAGCAACAATGCACGCAATGCCGGGATAAGAGCAGCATCAGGTGACTATATCATCTACCTCGATAACGACGACCAGTGGGGCCCGGACCACCTGAAGATATTTAACGATAACATAAACGGTGAAGATTGGGTTTACAGCAATGACTGGATGATGCACGACGGCAAATGGATAGAGCGACAGACAGACATAACACAGTACGGACGTTGCGGGACCTCTAACCTGTGCCATGCAGCCAGGCTCGGTCTGACCTGGGATAAAACAGGTTACGGGCATGACTACCATTTCATTCAGCAGTTGCGGGCATTCGAGAATAATAAACACATACCGACAGCACAATATCACGTCTGTCATATAGGAGGAGCGTATGAGATATAAGTGCTTAATAATTAATTACAATAGAATATCACTCCCCGTCCAGCTCGCACACTGGTGCTTCAATAACGGACTGGAGCCTGTCATTATTGACAATAACAGCGACTATATACCGCTACTTGAGTATTACGCTCAACGCTGCCCGTTTCAGGTGCTACGTATGGAGCAGAACTACGGCCACCAGGTAGTATGGACACAAAACATACTACAGCGCCTCGGCATAAAAGACAAATACATAGTAACGGATCCTGACCTGGACTGCTCGAACATACCGGGCGACTTCCTCGAAGTGCTGGAAGAGGGACTCAGGCGCTACCCGCAATTTGATAAATGCGGTTTCTCGCTAGAGACAGAAGGGGCCACCAGTCAGGGGACTATCGACTGGGAGAGCCAGTTCTGGAAGTACCCGCTCGATGACAGGTATTTCAATGCAGCCATCGACACCACCTTCGCTCTTTACAAAACACCCGCCTTCAGCTACAAAGGTATCCGCACAAACAGACCATACACTGCTATTCATGTACCATGGACTTACGACCATGTACGGGACCTGCCAGCAGACGAACAGCACTACTACCGCACACAGAATGAAGATACAGCAAGTCATACTCACGTAAAGAAAGACTGATGATAGGTGTAGTGAGGATCTTATCAAAACAGAAGAACTCGCCGCGATGATATGCAATAAGCTCGGAGTGAAGTATGAAGATTACGTTATTGAAGAACCGCTTCCGGGAAAGATGACATTAGACAAACAACCAGACACCTCACGGCAGTATAAACTTACAGGTGTACTGCCATCGGTGGACCTGCAAAGCGGCATAGACAGAGTATTAACAAAGCTTCGCAATGCCTGATATAAATACTGAATATCGCAGACGGTTTTTAAAGCGGCAGTTATTATTTGAACAGCGCTACCGGGATATCTTTGACCGCATAGCGGATCAGTTCTCGCGCCTTGCAGCGGATCCTAATGCACGGTTTACAAAAGCCTTCCGCTTCCCGCCAATACTGGTAAAAAAGATGGATGGCATAATAACGGATATGCATGGTGAGGTGCTAGCAGTAACGGAAGATGAGATAGCCCGCATGTGGGACCTGAGCAACCAGAAAAATGACCGCCTGGTAGCTGAGTACCTTCGCACTATCAGCGACATAAAAGCATCACAGAGCGCAGCATATTATATGTCGAACACCCCGGCATTAAAAGCATTCCTATCAGCCAAGCATGGCACAGATACACTCAGTGAGATGGTGTGGAAGATAGCCGGCCAATTCCGGGCAGAGATGGAGGTCCACTTGGGGCTAGGCATCGTCAATGGTGACAGTGCACAAAAGATAAGCCAGAGGATACGGCAGTACCTGCAGAACCCGGATGCGCTGTTCAGAAGAGTGCGCGATGCATCCGGTAAGCTAGTCCCCTCGCAGCGCATGAGAGACTACCATCCGGGACAGGGAGTATATCGAAGCGCTTATAAAAACGCAATGAGGGTGGCACGGAGCGAAACGAATATGGCATACCACAGCGCAGACAACATGCGCTGGAGCCAGATTGATTTTGTAAAAGGTATCAAGATATCCCTTAGCGCAAGTCATCCACATTACAACTTCTTGGAGATATGTGAAGAGCTGGCAGGGGTTTATCCGAAAGACTTCCAATGGACCAATTGGCACCCCAATTGCTTATGCCATGCCACTCCCATACTAACCAGCCACACTAATTTCAGAGAATACCTCAAGACAGGACAAAGAGAAGTTAATAACTACGTGACCGAGTACCCGGAGAGCTTCAAGGGATACATAAAAAACAATTACGAAAGGCTCAACAACTACAAGTCCGTGCCCTATTGGATGCAAAATAACATGGAAATTATTGGAAAATACGTAAATGTTTAGTATCTTAGCTCTATGAAACGATTAATACCCATATTTTTATTCTTGTTATTTTTGACTAATTGCGAGAAAGAAAGGAGGACATGCTGGGATTGCACAACAATTACAATATTTGATTATTTATACAATCCTGCCTTGGATTCATACGATGTCGAAAAGATAGTTATATGTGATCACACAGAGTCAGAGATCCGCGAATATGAGGACATCAACACCTTCAATAGTGAATACCGTGACGGGATAGAAGCATATCACTACGACCTAAAGAGCACTTGCTACTGCATAAAATAATACCAGATATCGGTTGCCGGTAAACATGCCAGGACAAAGTTGTGAATTGCTTTCAGAATGTATCTTTGACATATCGGACACAACTCACTGTCCGAAATACTGTTATTTGTCAGTAAAACGCTGTTAACTGTTCATAAATTATTAACATATGGTATAGTCACACACCTTTCAATGCGGTAATTTTGTATTAAACATTGCAACAGAAGCTGCAGAAAAGCAGTTTAATTGCTAATAAGGGGTAAACAACTAAACCTTAATATTTTTATGAAAGAAAAAATTTTATCATTCCTGAAAACCAAACTCAATGGGGTACAGGAAAATTATTTATCCGGGATTGCAGACCACTACGCAAAAACCGTGACAGAAGAATCACAGATCGAGACAACGCTGACAGACGGGGTCATTGATCTTCTAAAGCTCAACGCTGCTTATTTTCAGACAGAAGGAGACCGCAGGGCAACAGAAGCAGCAAACACAGCACTTAAGAATTTCCGGAAGAAACACGGACTTGACGAAAACGGTAAGCCTATAAACACAGGTGACCCGACAAAGAAAGACAAGGACGACAAACCAGACCCGGATGAGCCTGCATGGTTCAAAGCATATCGTGAAGCGAAAGATGCTGAGATAGCAGAGCTCAAGAACGCATTTGAACAACAGAAGAAGGAAAAGGCTTTGAGTGCGCTGATCGATAAAGTCAAGACGCATGATAAGCTAAAAGGGATTCCGGCTTCATTTCTCAAAGGACGTAATCTGGTCCCAGGATCGGAGGACGAAATCGATCAACTGGCTGCATCCATAGAAGCTGACTATTCAGCCTTTAAACAGGAGATGGCAGAACAGGGGGTACATATCTCAGTACCGCCAGCGGGCGGCAGCGGCATTAAGGAAGGTGCTGCACTCGGCAAAGCGATTGCCGAAAAGAAAAACACCAACACGTCTGATGGTGTGAAAGGTAAGACGATATAACTAACTAAAAGAAAAAATTAAATGAACATAACAGAAACATCCATACCGGGAAGAAACGTCGTATGGGAGTCAATCCTTGACGAGGTTCCCGGAGGTGTGTCAGTCGATGTTACCAGGCTGGACTATACAGCCGACGGTAAAGAATACCTCCCGGCAGGCACACCAGTGTATGTTGACCTATCGACCAGGGTAGCTGAAGTATGTAAGTCAGCCGCTGCAGTAGCATCGGGGACCGCTACAACAGTAATACTACCTAAACAGCACCACTTTAAGGTCGGAGACTCAATAACAGACTTTGCATATTGCTGTATCATCTCAGATATCACAGAAGGTGATGATACGGATACTCTCACAGTCCCCTCAGGACTTATAACAGCTTCGGGCACCGTATACGGAGAAGCAGCCTCGGCTGCATCCGGTGCTTATGCCTCATCCCTGAGATATACCCCTAACGGTATGCTCAAGGACAAGATNCGNATNGCAGAAGGCAATGCCGATGGCGCTGTTGTCAAGATAGGTTCAGCTCGTGAAGATGCTCTCACCTTCCCGATACCTGACNCTTATCAGATAGCTCTTCGTGGAGGAAGCTCCGGGACAGGAACCAGTTTAATAACCTTAGTTTAACCTTAGTACAATATGAAAACACCAATTATAGAAGGCGTAACCCAGGCAGGACTGGAATCTTATCTCGCAGCACGGCAGTATGACGAATTATACTGGCCAACATTATTTCCTCTCAAGAACGTCGATCTACTCGACGGGAAAACACTCATCGGTGCCGTCGGCAGCCGCGTAGCAGCTCACGTTATCTCGTATAACTCAAAAGCACCGGAAGCCGGAAGAAAAACACTCACCACAAGACATTTTGATATCCCGAAAATAGCACAGTCAAGGCGCAAAGAAGAAAAGGAGATCCTCGAACACAGGATCACCAGAAGCATCAGAGGCAATGACGCAGTTATTGAAGATTATTTTAATGATATCGACTTCGTTTATGACAGTTGCATGGCACGTCTGGAATGGATGGCTCTTACAGCCCTCTCGACAGGATACCTGCAGTTATCAACAACTAACAATCCGCAGGGTATCATCAACGAAACGACCATTGACTTCGGACTACCGTCAGATAACAAGAAATGCGTCTCAGTTGTATGGAACTCAACCAATGCCGCCAATGGCACAATGGTACCGATAACTGATTTCCTTGCCGTTGTAAAAGCAGGACGTGCTGCAGGAATTAAATTCAGCAGGATACTGATGACAACCGATACATTCGACTTGATGTGTACCGCAACAGGCTTCACAAAATACTTTGCCAACACTCAGCTCTCAAGTGTCACCACAGCACTCACCCTGGAAAATATCAACCAGGTGCTGACAGCTTACCGTATACCTCCGATAACACTTATTGATACTTATGTTGGTATCGAGGACAAGGCAGGTGACATAACACAGGTTAACCCCTGGTCAACGACTCACATACTGTTTGTCCCTGACGTAACTGTCGGGCAGATGTATAACGGGCCGATAGCCGAGCAGCTTGAAAAGCCGGATGGAGTTCTCCTCTCAACAAGAGGTAACGTCTCACTCTCAATACGAAGAGAATACAACCCCGTCAGTGTACTGACCAAAGGTGAATGTAATGCATTCCCATCATGGTCAAGCGTTGACAGGTGTTTCAACCTCTATACAGCCAATGCTAGCACATGGGCTTAATAGAGTCCTCTCATCTCTTTAATTAGAAAGGGCCGTCTTAGCCGGCGGCCTTTTTTTTAAAACATTTGTGTGATGACATACCTCGAAGCACTGAAAGCAAAACTCAACTACCCACTAACGGATAACGCCTTCACTCTGGCATTGACCGATAGGGGGATTACAGCATCAGCAGACTACTCAGCTGGCAGCAGTTTTCAATTGGCTTATGCCGACACCATAATGACGCTTTTAACATCTCCTAACATACGCGAAGGAGGGTACTCAATATCGCTCAGCGAGAAAGAGAACCTGAAGAAACTAGCACAGGGGATATATGAAGCCAATGGAGAAGCCGGGCCAATACCGAAACCCACTGCCAAATTTGTTCAACGCTGGTAGCTATGGAACAGTACCCAGACAGCATTGCAATTACCGTTCACGCCTCTGCCTCCCTTAGCAGCGGTGTATGGACGGCAGGGGCAACAGCCGGATATACCTTCGATTGCCGGGCAGAAGTGAACGGCACGGGAAGAAAGATACCGGGCGACGATGGGGTGCTGATTGATTATGCTTTCGATGTTTATATGCCACAAACAACAACGATAATACCCAGAGATAGCGATTATGTTCTCACCTCACTGCTCAACGGCATAGTAGAGGGCAAAGTGAAACGATCATCCAACGGACAACTAAATTCAAGGCTATGGCTCTAAAAAGCAACTATAACTCTTCCAGTTTCGGACGCGACATACAGCGCCAGGCAGATAGCATACATGAGCGCATCCTTCAGACATTTATCCGTGCAGGAGAAGAGTTCGTCAAGCAGGCCCGCGAACAGATGCAGGAACATGCAATGGGGACATATAAAGACGTAACAGCTAATCTGAGAAACTCCATCGGTTACTATATCTTTTTTGATGGGAAGTCAGTCTTTCAAAATCCGGTCTCCGGCGAATATGCCGGGCCAAAAACGGAAGGACGGCTATCGAAGTCAGAGATAGAAGGTATTAATACAGAGGCGATCAGGGATATTGTCAACCCGCGAGGGTTTCAGTTAATAGCGGTGGCAGGCATGAACTACGCTTCGCACGTCGAATCGAAGGGATACAATGTCATTTCATACCAGGTAGACGTAATGGTTATTGACCTGATGAGAGACCTTGAATACCTTAATGTTATCGACAAAGGATCCGCAGCCAGATATGAAGAATCGATAATACCGCAGTGATGACAGCTTTTAAATCGACAGACGAAGTAATGAAGATTGTTGAAGGACTACTGGGAAGCATATCCCAGCCGAAGTACCTTAAAAGCAGTCCGGAAGATCTCTCGCCGTCAGTGAAAGAATATGTTGTTATTAATGCGCTGCCGATAAATGCCAATGTGATGCAGAAGTGCTATGTCAACGTAAACTATCACGCGAAAGACATAGGACCTGGCAGGTACGATTACACGACACTTGCTTCAGCATCGCAAACAATAGCATCAGCCCTTGACGGGGTGACAGCATCGAGTTATCTGATTGACCTGGAGAGCCAGGAGACAATACCGGAACCCGAGAGAGGGGAGCATTACACAAATATGAGATTCAGTTTTAAATACATTAATAAATAAAAGAATATGTCAGTATACATATATGGAATATCCACAGTCAAATACGGCGATGCAGCAAGTTCAAACTACATGCCGTCAGCACTCACGACTCTACCCAATACCGTTAAAGGATCAGTGACGCTGGATGAGACAGAAGGAACGACAACTAAGTTCTGGGTCGATCAGCAGTATGCACCAATACGGTCCGTAAAGACGGAAGAAGGAGAGCTCTCTGCAGTGATGCAGTTCTATGACATGTCTTTCGCAACTCTGGCCGCACTCAAAGGAGGCACAGGCGACGCGTCAGGCTACACTCCCGCAACAGGCTACGTGACCGTTGAAAAGTCGCTGGAGATAACAACCGATGCAGGCTATAAATTCCTCATGTACAATGCAGCTATCGAAGCCCGTATTGTAGGGGGACTTAGCCGTGACAATATGTTGGCCGTCGAAATGAAGGCATCGCCTCAACTTACGGCCGATAATGCCGGAAGTTGGAAAATCGAAAAAATCGAAACAGTGTAATATAAAGGACTCCCTCTGATAAGGGGGGAATCCTTTTAAACTATGCAGGAGCAATCAGCAAATATCATCCTCGGACTTACGGGTCCCGGCGATAAGTTCACATTGCGTTATGGCTTGTTGAAATTCAATTTATCTATCAGGCCGCTAAACGCAAAACAACTTATACGTATCAGTAAAGAGATATCGCATATAAAAGACTTATCCNACGATAAGAATATGTTTCCTGCACTCATGGACAGTGCAGNTGATACTATTTATCTCGCCCGGGCTATAGCGATAGCCACAGGGACCAGATGGAGAGGACTTGTAACACGCGCAGTGATGCGCTTACCGCTGGAAGATATAAAGACACTTTTCAAGATACTGTACAAGCAGTGTGACCCCGAACCTTTTTTTTTTACTATCATATTGGCGAAAGGCCGCCTGAACGTACTGAAACCACCGGAGCAGTAGTAGGAGGAGACACATTCTTTGGCAAGATTGCACTGATGCGCACAAAACTTCACTTATCAAATGATGAGGTAATGAACAGAAGCTGGATAGCACTAAACCTTGAAATGGCCGACCTCCCCTGGTGGAGCCCCCATGCAAAAAAGGTTATTCGAGGTCAGGCAGCTATCGACCACTTAAAAAAATACACTAACAAGTCATAAATCAATGCAATGGCCTCTATCAAATATTCGGCAGAATTAGATACCTCAAAACTCGATAAGTCCATAAAGGACAGCAATAAGACTATCGGCGACTATGCAAAGAAAGTCGAGAAAGCCGGTGGAGAAATGGATAAGGTTTTTGATAAGACAACCAAGAACCTTAAAGAATCCATTCGGGAACAAAAAGAGCTTATTAAATCGATAGAAAGAGACATAAAAGACTTACAGAAAGCATTTGATGATTCAATAGGTGGAACAGCAAAACTAGCAGTCTGGAAAGATTTAAAAGCAGCAAAACAAGCACTAGCAGAAGAACAAGCCAGACTGAATGACCTACAAAGAGAACAAGATGAATCTCAATATCCTAAAATCATCAATTCGGTAAAGAAATGGACAGCTGGACTAGTAACTCTGACTGCGGTCATTAAGACAACTAAGGCGATAATTCAATCTACCGAAACAACAATACTAAAATTTGAAAGTGCAGTAGCTCAAGCCAAAGCAGGTGTCGGTTATTTTTTCAAAGCAATCGCGTCGGGTGACTGGTCAAACTTTCTTAAGAATCTTGAGGCAGCAATAAAAGGGGCTAAGGATTATACAGAAGCAATAGCAAGCCTTACCAACAAACAAAACGAACAAAAGATCAAATCATCGGAACTCGATAAAAAGATCGGAGCGCTTCGTGATGAAACCTATGATCGTAGTGCTGAGAATTATGAAAACAGAAAAAACGCCCTAGAGGAAATAATAAAGCTAGAGCGAGAAAAGTACACACAGGAAGCTGAATTAGCTAAGAAAGCCTATGAGATCAATCTCAAAAAGGCTGCTACCGATAGCGGATTATCGGAGAAGCAGATTGAGCATTTTATTACTGAATACAGCTCACTAGAGGAACTTATTGATAAAGGAGAAGAATATAATAAGTTAACAAAACTCATGTGGGGACCAGGCGTGAACAACGAATACCTGGAAAGTCTTGAAAAAGCACGCAAAGCATTAGGGGAAAACGCAAAGGAAGCAGGACTATATGCAAAGCAGGTAAGTAAGATTGTGCCTAAAGACAGGGAAGCATTATCTGAATACTTGGCAGCAGCCAATGCAGCAGAGGCAGCATTCGCATCCAAAAACCGAAGGGATAAAATGCAGCTTGCAGAAGTCACGAATGCTATTATAAAAGAAGAAGAAAACAGAGCAAAAGCAATTACGGAAGAGGAAGAGAAACTAGCTGCTAAACTAAAGGAAATAAGGAATGAGGTAATTGCAGGGTATCTGGAAGGCAAAGACAAAGAGTTATTTCTCCTTGAACAGAAATATAAAGAGGACCTCGAACTATATAAGGACAGTGAGGCTATTAAGCTGTCATTGACTGAGAAATATGCTCAGGACCGGTATGCTATAGAGATGAAGTACCTGGATAAAGTCAAGGCAGAGAACGCAAAGATGACAGCAGCCCTGCTGAAGATAGATCCTGGCAAAGGGTTCTCAATGCTCAACAGGACTCTGGGCGATAAAGCAATCGACGTCTCCGGGATGAAAGGGTTAGCTAAAGGATCTGCTGTATGGGCAGACAAGATGTCGGAAGAGATAACAGAAAACACTAATAAGTTACTCAAACAGCAGATTGAGCTAAGGAGGCAAGTCCTTGATGGAGCGATATTGTTCACCCATGAACTAGCAGAACAGCTTAACTTAACACAAGAAGAACAGGAGGCTATTGACGGGATGCTGGGTATTATTTCGCAACTGGCAATGGGGAATTATATAGGTGCTGCAATGGGTATTTTATCAAAGATCATGGGTGTCTTTGGTCAAATGAGGGAAGTAGTAAGCGAACCGGTATGGAGAAAGCAAATAGAAGCATGGGATGCGCTTATTGAAAGGCAAGAAAGAGTAATTGAATTATCAGAACGGACAGGAGGAACAGAGAAAGCACTAGAGGATGCTGTAAAATTAGCGCAAAAAGAATTTGATATAATAAAAGCTGCCCGACAGGAGTGGATAAAAAGATCGCGCAGGGAGAGAAATGAAGAACTAGATAAGGCATATCGCGAAGCGAAAGACAAACTTGAAGATGCCGAACGAGCATTAAAAGATTTCCTTGCTGGCGGGGTAACAGAGAACACTATCGCTGATGCTATAGCTGAAGGTTTTGCCTCCGGAAAGACATCCGTAGATGATTTTGCTGAGTATATGAATGACATTTTAACTGAAGCTGTACTGGAAGTCTTTAAAACAAGTCTGACAGGTCATGCGATGACCGAACTACAGGAATACATATCAGAAGCATTATCAGATAAAATACTTACTGCTGAAGAAAAAGCAGAGATAGACCAACGCGTTAAAGCCATTGCAGATAGTAACAAAGAGCTATGGGATGACCTGTCCGGCGCACTTAACATGGGCGAATCACCCACTACAGGGATGATGGGCATTGCACGACAACTAACAGAAGAGACAGGAGCGGAGCTGGCTGGATTATGGAGAAGGAGCGCGGATGACCAGAGGCAAATGAGAGATTACACTAAAGAGGGCATAACCCACCTGGTTGCAATTGAACATAACACATATAATACAGTAGAGGAGCTAAGGGTTGCCGTCAATGAGCTACGCGATATTAATTCAAATACCAAACCAGTCTATTCGGGAGATATGTAATGACAACATATACATTAAATAGCGTCAATCTAACGACCTACGGGATAACGCCCGGACATGCCCCGGGAAGCAATATCGCTATGGCAGGTATATATGACTGCCCGCCACGAATAGGCGAGACACACCGCGAATGGGCCGATGATGATAGTGTG
>JGI24711J26586_10001747_pt1 | contig 16302 bp, 16 predicted proteins | sample BioPla3DNA1_FD_26586 | JGI IMG/M metagenome (IMG submission 26586)
GAAAGTTGTGGGATTAGATTATGAAAAAATCAGATAATTTCTTGAAATTGATTAAACATTATCTATTTTGCAGAAAAGAGTTTAACGTTGAAAAATATTGTGAATAATTGTTGACAGTTTTGGAAAATTAATGTATTATATATGTACGGAGGAATTAAATGACTAAAGATTCACTTGGTGATAGAATGAAAAATTCAAAAAGGAGGAAGCCTAATGAATTGGAGAATTATAATTCATGACCCTCAAGGCTGGTTGAAAAAAGAATTTGACTCGAAGCCAGATTTATTCTTCGAAAAAAATGAAACTTTCGTATTTTTTGATGCTAGCGCGAGCTATGGTACTATTTTAGATGAGTATGTGAACAAAAGAGACAACTATGATAGACATATCTTCGTTTATAACGGAAATAATTGGTTAGCCGGACCAGCAAACGACGCGTTATGCACAATTGTTTTTGGAAGTCTTTATAATGGAGAACGCTTTACCGCCGATCTCATTGACCATACTTTGAGACTAGAATATGAAGAAAAAAATGCTGCTGCACTTTTAGAAGAAATTCTTAAGTACGTTTTCTATTTCACACGAAATTCGAAAAACAATCGGGAGCTTTTAAACAAACTGCAGAAGTCAGAAAAAGAATCAGCAAGGGGTGAACAATGAGCCAAGGCCATCGAAAAACGGTTAATGATCCTGCGAGATTCCAACTAATGGGAATTCCCGATACGATGTATCATAACATTTTAGAAAGAACTCTTTCACACGTGAGAAATGGAGACTTCCCGCAAACAATTATCCAGAGCCTCTATGACTCTTATGTGTTGAGCCCAGAGCTTATTCACTATTTTCTCAATGAAGCCACAAATATAGTGAAGCTCACATCACTCTCAAGCGATGATATCATTCAGATAGGAGAGGCGTATAAAAAGCTTAGCGAAGAGCCAACTATTATTGAAAATGTTCAACTAACTACTTAATAGGAGACAACAGAAATGGCAAAGATTACATGGAGTTCTTTTGACGAAAAAGAAACTAATGAACTAGAAGACAAATACCTTCCCAAAAGTGGTGAAGGCGATAACATGGCTACACAAGCTGTGACGGCTACATCGAAACTTATCTTTAAGTATTTTAATGATGGTGATGTTTTTGACAACAACTACTACCTTAGAGGCTGGGCTAATGACATATCTAGTTATGCAAACTGGCTAGACGCTTATGTTGATGGGGCTGGAGAAATTCTTAGGAGAATCGATGAAGTTATGACTGAAGATGAGTACGTTGAAGAAATTTTGTATCCACTCTATAAACTTATCTTCCGAGAAGACTTATTAGAAAAACTGGAAAAGAATCCAGCAAATGGCTCTGTTTATGACTGTGATGGTCCGTTTAATTTCATTGATGACGATGATGAATATGATGAGTATGATGATGATGATTATGATGAGTATGATGAAGATGATGAGTATGATGAATATGATGAGAGATAGAAGGAAACTATGGAAAGACTTAATCACTTTTTGAAAATGGATGAAAGCTTAGACTTTCATCCAACACGGAAAAACTTTTTGAAGTCGTACGGGCGACGGGTGTATTTCTACATTGATCCAGAAGAATTTTTTGATGGAGAAGTTGTAGAAATTAGAAAGGACGGAGAGCTTCTTCTAGATCCTGAAGAAATTCAGTTTCTTTCAGAAGTTGGAGAAATAAGGGGCTTAAGGCCAGGAAGCTATCACATCAAGTGTTTTGAGAGAGACGAGCTTCTTTTAGAGTTCTGGTTTGAAGTTACGGAAAATACGTTAGTGATCACTGAAGTGAAAGCTAGCACAAAAGCAAGAGACCCAGAAACTTTTCCAGGCTTAGTTCCATCTAGAATGAACATAGAGTTCGAATAGAACTATTCACGACTAGTCAAAAAACCAGTGAGATCTTCGGGGACAACTTTATAGATAATGTCCCCAGGTCTTAAATCCATTAAATATTGTATTCCATTTATATTTAGAAGTACATCATCCATCTCAGTAATAGAATAATGCTCCCACATAAATGTCCAAAATCGCGTTAAGTCCCTACTCGTTATGGTATGAGCAGACGGAATTTTGCTTAAGGTGCCATCATTGTGATTTAAAAGAGGATCTGGAAATGGTTGCCCGTCTATATCAAGAACGGATGAAGTTTTAAAAAAATCGTACCGGCTTTTAATAAAAATATCTCCTTTTCTAGTTAGTATCAATTAGAATGTCTATTTCCATTATAGACCCAGTTCACTCAAAGGATTTTTTCCTTTTTAAAGGTGATTTAAAGTNGAAAAATAATTNAATAGAGAACTCATCTCACATAGTTTGCAAATTTCCGTTAATCTTTCCATTATGAATGAAACACTAAAACAAAAATTGCTTTCTAGTCTCCCTGAAGACGGCAATCTCTTCATAGACAACTTTTCAATTTTTCCAGAATCACATTTTGTCGAAGTTCGAGGTCGCTTTCACGGCCAAACATTCAAAATAGAGTGGAACTATCATCAGTCTGATGAAGTGAAAATAGAAATGAGAGATATCTTTGGAACAATGAAAACGAGCTCAGTTAGATTAGCATCTCTCAAAAGATGCTTCACGAAAAGCATGTGAACTAAAAAAAAAATGTTAATCTTTTATCAAGAAAATGAAGAAGGAGAATTATTTTAATATGGCAGAATTCAAGATCAAAAAAGATCAAATTAGTCGACTTAAGGTTCTTAACGACTATATCAAAAAAATGGAAGCTTTTTCCCCTCTTGGAGAAAAGCAGACTTTCGTTATCGACAATAATCAGCTCACAGTATATGGCACAGCTGATGCAGCCGGGTCAGGTCATATAGAGGCAACTTTTGACATTGAAAGTACATCCCAAGACCACTTTGGCTTAGAACTTAGCCGGTTTATAACCTATTTAGAAAAAACGAAATCGGACACAATTAATGTTTTAATAAATAATAAAAAAATGACGGTAAAATCTGACACAAGTTCAATCGTTATTAGCCAAGCTCTCATATATGATGTATACGATGAAGACGCTCTTAATGAAATTAAGTCATATGTTACTGATAAATTGAGTCTAAAAGAATTCAAAAATCCAATCAATGTAAGCTTGAGCCAAAAAGAATTGATAACTACTTTAGGAAACATGACTAAGCTTCAAGACACGAATCATCAAATCTTGCTCGGAAAAAATTCTATAAAGTCTGCCGACCAGCTCTGTATCTTAGATTACAAATCTAAAGAAGAAATCACCTCTGAAGGAGAAATCCTTTTTGATAGAGACATAGTATCTATTATAAAAGATGTAGATGCATTTTCAATATCTTCAGACAAAAAATATTATTATTTTGATATTAATAAATATGGAATTAAGCTCATCTTTGTGCCAAAAAAATATGAATGGTCATTTCCAGAACCTGAAGATCTTGTCGACATTAAGCCATTGGAGTCTAAGCAGATTACGCTTAAGATAAATACAAATCATTTCTATGACATCATTAGTGAATATGAAAAAGTTTTTGATCCATCAACTTGGAGATTTGAACAAATATTCTTTAAAACACCAACTGGATTTAATGACAACCCCGTATTTGATTTACACTTTGATAATATGGACGTTGAGATACGAAACAATCTTACTGCAGAAATTATCGAAACAACTGATGACACGGAAGATTTCGAATTCTTAATGCCAACACAACACTTTAAGTTATTAGAAAACGTCTTAAAATCGGAAGAATTTTTCACAATGAAATATTCGAGTACCGACGTGAATGATCCTAATGGAGTTGCTATCGTTGTAGAAAATTCAACCTGTGAAATTATTTTAGCTAAAGTAATTCCGTAAGTTACTACATAGGCACAACTAACTATTAGAAAATACGTCTGAGGTGCCCGGACGGAAAACTAGACATCGGTTCTCTTGAAGAGAGAGAACGGGGACATCTAAAAAGTAGTTAGGTGTCCCCATTTTTTTTCAAAAAAAATTGTTAATATACTTTCATGAAAATTATTAACCACAAAGTAGATATTATCTACCCATCAAGGGTAACTGAATGGGTAGACGAGGCGAGGAAAATTGAAGCCGCGGCGAGGACATGTTACAAGTCTGAAAATTATGTTTCTGAAGATTCATGGAAATCTCTTATTAAGAAATTAAAAGAAAATAATCATGGAGCTATGCTCGAGTTTGGAAATTTCATATGTCGAATAACAACTGACCGAGGAGTCTCACATGAACTCGTAAGACATCGTCTCGCATCATATGCTCAGGAGTCAACAAGATATTGCAATTATGGAAAAAATAAATTTAATAATGAATTAACTTTCATCAAGCCGGTAGAGATAGACATTTCAAAAAATGAATTTAAAATTTGGAAGTCTGCGATGGAAGCTGCAGAAGAGTCTTATTTAACTATGATTGAAGAAAAGGTCAAGCCGGAAAACGCCCGCTCAGTTCTTCCTAATAGTTTGAAGACTGAAGTTGTCATGAAGTGTAATTGGAGAGAATTACTTCACATGTTAGATTTAAGAACTTCTGCAGCAGCCCACCCAGATATTCGCTATGTAATGAATATGATCAAAGACGTATTCATGGAAAACATTCCAGAATTATTTTAAAGGAGCTTTCATGGCAAATGCTTTTTCATTTGGCTCCGTCAGGCAGCAAGAAAAACCAAAACAAAACTTACAAAAATTCGATAGTATTCTAAAAGAAAATTATGTTCCTGGATACAAGTATTTTCTTTTTTTAGTTGACTATGTAATAGATCAAGCTCGTTTAGATCTTTTAATTAAAGACATAGAGCGAGCGGGAATTCTTTCTTATTGTATAGTTTCCGTAATTTCTGTGAAAAAACAGAAAGATGACTCAACCACAAACTTAATTTCTTTAGAAAGTAATTGGCGTAAATATATTGAGTTCAACGGGACGTCTTGTGAATGCATTGTAGCTTTTGGTTCCGCTATCCGTGTATTAAATAAGTCTGCGGATGTAAACTTTTATGACTTTATAGATGATAAGTTTAATTCTCCGAGATATTTTTGTGGCTCAGAATTTATTGGTGGACCAGACAAGTGGATCTATCCAGTTGAAGGAATAGGAGGACTTTATCCTCTTCAATTAGGAAATGATCCAACAAATTTTCTCACAAGATTCTTCCGTGAAAAATTAAGACGGATTCAAAAAGAAGATATGAGCTTAAAGTCTTTAGATATGAGAGACTATGAAGTTAAGTACATTAAAACTAAAGAAGAAGTCTCAGCCGTTCTAAAAAGTTTAATGAATTCGGAGCTTTTAGCAGCGGATACTGAAACGAGTGGTTTTCATTTTATAAAAGACACATTAGGAACATTGCAGCTTTCTAATGACGGTGAGATAGGCTACGTATTTGATTGGGAAAATGTTGACACCCGGATTCTGAGACAAGTTTTTAAAACGGCCAAACGTCTCACATTAGCTAATGCTAAGTTCGATATGAAATTTTTATGGCAGAACGGAGTGACTGGTTGGTATCCAACAGATGACACTGTGCTTTTATCTCATGCAATAAATAGCAATAGAACTAAAGGACTAAAAGCAGCTGCAATATTTTATTGTGGAAAATTTACTGGTTATGATCAAGAATTAGACAACGTAGTTAAGCGCTTAAAAATCAAAAACTATCTTGAGATACCTAAAGACGTCTTAATTAGATATGCCGGATTAGATCCTATCGTAACTTGGAGAGTTCAAAAAGCTCTCGATAAGCACGTTGCAAAAATTGATAAAAAGTTCCCAAATGAAAAGCAGCCTGAATGGACCATTGAAAGATTTTACAGAGAAGTCATGATGCCTAATGCTAACATGGTTTCTGAGGTAGAAATAGATGGAATATATGTCGACAAAGCAATAGCTGATGAAAGTGAAAGAACGATCTTAAATAAAATTAAGGAATTGAAAAAAGAACTCGCCAAGCTTTGGAAAGTGCCAGAAGACTTTAAGTTTGAATCAACTAAGGAGCTCGGGCAACTATTCGAAAAAATGAAATGGCCGTGTATCGAAAGAAGCAAAGCGGGACACTATGCCACATCTGACCCAGTATTAGTCGAATATGATAGACTTGGCTTACCTGGAATTAAAGAGTTAAAAGAACTTCGGTCTTATAATGTAGCACTTAAGACTTTTATAAATGGATGGCGAGAAGCTTTCGTTGACCATGAGGATGGCACCACGAGAATTCATCCAAATTGTCATTCATTTGGCACGTCGTCTTTTAGGCATGCAATGAGTAATCCGAATTTGCAGCAAGTCCCAGCCAGAGGTGCAATCGCTCCTCTTATTAAGAAAATTTTAACGACACCACCAGAAGGGCCAGATGAATGGCTCATTGTAAATGCCGACTTTAGAGCATTACAGCTCGTGCTCGCTTTTGCAGATTGTGGTCTTAATAGGAATGGAGTCGACCCAGTTGCTTATGATATTTATGATCCAGAGGTTGGTTGTATGGACGCCCACTCTCTTACAGCTCATAATGTTTTTTGTAACTCAGTTAATTTAGACATTATCGAAATTGAGGATGAAGCCGGAAATACTTATATTTTTGGAGAAGATCAACAAATAAAAATAAGACGGCCTCTTATCACAGACTCAGAAGAACTTATTATCTTCGGAAGAGACTTTCAAAATACGGATGAGTTCCTAGGGTATGTTTAACGGGAACGTTGTTCAAAGGAAAAATGTGAAAATGTATAAAATTAAGAAAAGACGTGTCACTTTAGAAGACTTCTTAAAACTTAAAAAATATCAACCATTTTCATCTATGCGGCAAAATGGGAAAACGATAAACTTAGCTACAATTTTTGCGTGTAGTGGTCCAACACTTGGGCGACAGATGAAGCAAGCTGGTTTTACTGAAGAAGAATGTGATGCGACTATAGCAACTTTTGGTCTTGAAAATGCTTATAATCAAACACTCTTAAACAATACGGCAAACAAAGATCCTGTCGACTTAAAATATATGGTCGTTGGAATTAAGCTTCGAGAGCTTTTCTTTCAAACGTATCCAGGACTATTAGAACGAGTAGAACGTGAGCAAAGGTTCGCTATGAAACATGGTTACGTGAGAACTTGGAGTGGGCCAATTCGACACTTTCCAGAACTTCGATACATGAAGTTTAATGCTCAAGGAAACTTAGTAGGCATGGATAAGAAATTGTATAGTCGTATGTTTGCTGGCATGAAAAATGAAGCAAGTAATACATCTATACAAACGGCAGAGGTTCAACAGGCGATGCCGGATGCGACCGCGCTTCAAGCGACCTTTAAAGAATGGGGACTTAAAACGAGAATATTTAATTATGTCCATGACTCTTTTGTACTTTATGTCCACAAAAGTGAAAAAGATTTAGTATATGCTCTTCTTAATAAAGTCGCCATGGAACACCGTGAGCCTTATTATGGTTTAAGAATGTATATAGACGTGGTAGAATCTGACTTAAATAAAGGCCACTATTATGATAATGGGAAAGAAATTGATATCACCACATATGACTTAGACTATCAGATGAAGAAATGGAATGAAGAACATNAGNCATCNATTTCGTATACGAGAAAAATTCCAGGCGATCCTGCGAAAAGCAAAAAAGTTCAAAAAGCGGGAATCAACTAATTTTAGGAAATNANTAATGAATATTTCGGAGCTATTTTAAGAAAAAACATGAGCACAGAATTAGANAAGAGTCTCACAAAAAGAAAATTGCTAAAGCTAAGCATTTTCATACTTTTGAATATACTTTCATTATTCGTGTTTGTGCAGAACGGTCTCATCTTTATGAAGGCATCAATGTCAGACAGCACACTCATNTATGAAAGTCATTTAGAAACGTTCTATGAGATACGAGATGAAAGAAGCTCTGCAGGCNACAAGAAGATATTTATNAATACTTTCAATTCTATGATTTCGGAACATTATCATTTAAATAAAAATAGTTTGAATGAATTGAGTTATGAGGATAGATCCGAATTATTGAGAATTATTTATGAGTATGCTAAACTTCCCAACTCGCTCGTTGATGAATTCACCCCTCTCGCTTTCATAATGGTTGAAACACAATTCTATCCTTTTAGAAACGGTGGAAAAGACTATGTGGTTGGTTGGGCAGCTGGTGAAAAAAGCTTATTTCAATTTACGGAGCAGACGGCCAAATCGGTGTATTCTAAGATGGGAAAGCCATGGAACCCAGAATGGTATAAATCTTTAGAGGAAAGTGTTTGGGTTTGGTTTTATGGATATCATTTTAATTTTGCGCCACACTTCAAAAGCTGTGAAGACTATGAAGAACTTCTAAGCTGGACTGCTTACGCGTATAATGCCGGGCCATATAAAAATAACTTAAAATGGTATTTCGAAACGGGGAAAACGCTTAATGCGCACTTTGATAATACGAAATACACTTTAGGAGATCCTTTGAAATATACGAACTTAATATTAGAAAATTATACAAAATTCAAACAAGTCGCTGGAGGAGCGTATGTTTCGAATAGTGAAACTTAGCAAAGACGAGTGGGCACTTTCTTTTAGAAAAGGAAAGATTGTGAAAGTTCTTAGCTTCACAAAAGGTTTCCATGGAGCTCTCTTAAACAAATTGGTCTCAAGGAGCATCGCAGAGGACAAAAGGTGAGTGCTCGAGAAGCTGAGAAAATCATAGTCACTCAAAAATATTTTTTCAAAAAATTAGCTGTCGACTTTGATAGAACACTTTTTTCAACAGCAGAAGAATTCCCTAATGTTGGCAAGCCGAAACTTATTCATCGAATCGTGGCCGCATACGTGAGAAGAAAAAGTGAGCAGGGTTGGGTGATCATTCTTAATACGATGAGAGAGAAAGGAAAGGGCTTAGAAAAGGCGATTGAAGCCTGTGAAAAATGGAATATTCCTATAGACTACTACAATGAAAATCCACAAGCCGACATTGACCACTGGGGAGACTCCCGGAAAATTGGCGCAACGAGAAGCATCGACGACACTCAAGTTGGCCTGATTGGCTGGTTGCTACGAACCTTCGGCTAACTTCATTTTCAAAAAGACTTCTTCAAAAAGAGTTTCTTCACTTAGTTTGTTCCATGGGATTTTTGCTACATGTTGAAGCTTGCCCGCGTGGCCTTTCCTAAGTCGGCTATTGAAAATGTCGACAATATCATTGATAGTTTCCACTGCTAAGTCGAGACAACCTCTACAATACATGAGTGTTTTTTTAGAAAAATATCTTTTCCAAAATGAGTCAACCACACTTTTTGCGGCAACTGAGATAGTCTTCACGACGTTCTCAGAAATGAGACGGAAAAATTTTAAATATTTGTTCATGTCTGGGTTGTGCTCTCTGTCCATTTGATCGAAAAATATTTTGCAAGAGACGAGTGAATTTTTCATGTCGTCTAGGAGTTCGAGTGGGTCTTCTTCATCCACAACAACCATTGCTTTTCTATTTTTGAATACGATTTTTTCTTGGAGCTGTCTTTCTGGAAAATCTTGAGCTTCCAGAAAATTGATCAGATTTTCTATCACAGAAATAGTTTGGTCTAATTTTGCGTATTTCATTATCTTATCCTTCTTTTGACAATATCTACGAACGCAAAGATGCATTCTTCTAAATTTCCATCCGTTTCTTCCCAGACAACTTCAGCCTCTTCAGGATCAATTTCATATTCGTTTATTAGGTGATCTAATAAACCATCATCTGGGCCATCATAAGCATCTATCGTTTTTTCAAAGTCATCTTCAATTTCATCATTTTCGAACATGCTTTCTCCAGAATTTTCGGAATCTAAGTATTCTTCCATTGCGAGCTCGACTATCTTATCTGCTTCTTTCTCAGGTATATCGAATTCATCAATAATTTCTTTTAAGATATCTGTTGAATTACTTCGTATAAGGTCTAATGCTTTTTCTAAAGCTTTTTCTTCATCCTCTTTACTAAGGCTGTTTGTAAAGTCATCTTCCGGCTCACCTTCAGGATCACCTTCAGGATCATCATCATCATACCTTCCATAGAGAAAATCATCGATGTCATTTTCATCATCATATTGTTCATCATTATAGTGTTCATCATCATATTGAAAGTCGTCTTCATAGTTCTCAGAGTTTTTAAGATGCTCAGAATCTTCAAGTCCACCAAAATCCCAATAGTCCTCAAGGTCTTCCAATTGGTCAGACTCAGAAAGTCGTAAACTAGGATGAAGCCGGTTTAAAGATTCTTGAACTTCTTTTTTAAAGCTTTCGATATTTTTTTTAGCTTCTTCCGCTTGCTGCGCATTTCCAGCAGAAGATGTTGCGTTCTCTTGAGCATACTTAGATGCCAACGCGTTTGTGACAATCTCACCAGCTTCTTTGTCATCTTTAGGAGTGTCTTTTATTCCGTAGCTTTTGCTCACTTCTTTAAAGTCTTTTGCGAGCTGCTTTATGTTTTGATCCGTTATCTTATTAGAATCTATCCCTTTCAAATCTTTGAAAGAGGAGTCAACCATTTCTCCGAAAGAATCGAATCCTTTTTTAATGGCATTAGCATCTTCATTGAGAACTTTCACATGCTCTAAGTCGCTAAGTTTTTTCCATCTATGTGTCTCTTCGTTGAGAACAACTTTGGTACCGTCTTCTTTCTCAATAAGAATACCTTCCCAAATCACATTCGAATTTTTCACAAAAGAAGAGATAGCTTGTCCCTCTTTAAGGTTTTTTAAAGTTTTCATATAAGTTAGTTCGCTTTTGATTATATAACCTAATATCATTTCCTAAGTCTGGTATGCAAAGAAAACCGTTATTGATGCAGTTTGCAAAGTCTGAAATGCGCTCATCATATGTCTTACAATATTTTTTCAATCCTTGAGGGTTTCTAGCCAGCACCTTTCCATCTGGAAGAACAAATCGATATCCACATCCTGTGACGTTTTTTCCAGGAAAATAATTAAGATTCACGTAGTGCAGAAAAGGTTTGCCAAAGTGAGCTTGAAGTTTAGCCCAACCACCGATAACTTCGACGCCAGATGCAAATGCGAGTCGTGTGCACTCAAATTGATGGACCGGATGCTTTGCAAAGACTGCTACAGCAAGAAGTTGCTCTTCTAAAAAGAGTCCGAGCTTTGTGGATCCTCCGCGAAAGCCATTAAGATGATGTTTCTCACAAAATTCACGGGCAGTTTGAGTATCGATTTCTTTCACAATCGTTTTTCGTCCATGAATTCTTTTCCTTGGCAAAATTACGTTTTTTAGAAAAGCTTGGAAAACTTCTGGCCGGTCTAAATAGTCACATTCATTAATCGTAATAAGTCGCACACCCATTTTTTCACATTCTAACCGCTTCCACTCTGCAGCTTTTGAGAATTCCGAAAATGAAATATCGGTGAATCTATTGTATGAATGCCAAAAAGTGCCATCATACTCGATAGCTAGATTGAGCTCAGGAAGCCAGATGTCTACCTCTTTGTTTGTTCCAGCAAAGAGCTGGCGATAGTTTTCGCGAACTTCACCTTTGTAGAAAGATCTAATGTAGTTAGCAATTTCTTTTTCTTTTTTAGAAACGAATTGAGATGATTTGTTGCATTCAGGACAAAACGGATAGCCATTGATTCGATGAAATGTGAGATTGCAGGTGTTGCACCTATAGAAATTTTTGGCATTTTTAGATGAGTAGTCTAAGATTGTGAGATTTTCTCTCTCACAATGGGCCACCAAACTTTCAAAATGTTTGTTCCACCTCTTTTGAGAGGCAACTTGTGAGGCACGTTTTTGCACTCCGTTTTTTCCATATTTTTCTTCTAAAATCTTTTTGACTTTTTCCGCATTCTTTCCATAGAGAGAACAGGTGTGTCCATATTTTCGAAGATTCGTTTCCTGTCGTTTTTTGAGAGCAGCTTCTTCAGCTTGCTTAGATCTTTTTGGCCTATTAGAAAAGTCTCTTTTGAGGTTTTTAGACTCTTCAGTTTGCCAATAGTTTTCGACACCATATTTCTCTAGCATCGTTTTTTTGTACGTTTTTTTCGCCTTTTCTATAGACTCTCTGCTTCTTTTTTGGTGCTTTGCTGAACAAGATTTAGAACAGAAAGACTGATAGCCAATTTTGAAAGATTTGAACTTCACTGGCGCGCCACATACACACGTAGGATTTTCTTTTGAGCCTTTCACATAATTATATAATTTTTCCCCGAGGGAACTTCCAAAGCTTTCTAAGATAGCTTCTTTCTCTTTCTCGGAAAGTTCAGTAGTTGTAGAAAAATATTTTTGTCGAGAAAGTTTGTTCACATTTTGTTCTATGAAAGTCTTCATTAATCTACATTAACTCCACAAAAAAAGGGAGCCGAAGCTCCCTTTCTTAATCAAAAACTAAATGACGACCTACTGTTGGTTTCTGTCTTTCATGTTCTTAATTTTAATTATCGCTAGATAACGTCTATTAAGAACTGCCCAGTCTCCGTAAGTCGCAATTCCAGCTTCTTTATAGAAATTCTTCCGTTGGATAATACCAGTTGAGAAAAATGGAATCAAAGTACCGAATGCGATACTTACGTCATTTTCTACTGCATCATTCTTCCATACGGCTAAAATTTCATCAGTTGGAATTATAGCGCTTGGAACTTTAAAGAGTGGAATTCCATCCAACTCTCCAAATTGGTGTGAACCACTTTGGTTTTGTTTTCCTTTTGAGCTGTATCCACCATTAAGGTGCATATAGCTACAAGCAGAAGGTCCACCAACGAGTCGGCTTACACCACCACGGTTGATCTCATCATAGATAATATCACCAACTGCGTCAATTGCATTAACGAAAGTTTGTGCATTATCACGATATCCATCTTTTGTGCCAGGGTTGTCACTATTATAAGCAGCATCGAACACGTAGTAGTAGTTAGGGTTATGTTTTGCATTCGTTTTTGCAACTGCATATCCTAATCTAATAGCACGATAGTCTAAGGCACTTCGAATTTCTTGTGAAGCATAACTTACAAGATATTCTTCTGCAGAAATGTTGAAACTTGTCATTTGTGTTCGGCTAGAGTCGTTAATTCTAACCCGTTTAATTCTTTCTGTAAAATTAAACAGCTATATGTTTCCATATAGATCAGACTATATCATCATCCATTAAGGATGCCTTCCATTTCCACTCACTTGAGTGTACTCCCTCACGGGATAGTCGTTGAACGTCTTCTAAAACTTTAAGTTTTAGAATTTCGCTGCTGATTGTCCAATCTTCTAAAAAAGCTACCAACAATTTTAGAAGCTCTAAGGAGTTCCCAGCAATTAGAAAGGTTTGCTATGCGGCTTGCACCTCATAGGGACATGTTTGTCTATCCAATGTAATCTCGGTAAGTTGTGACCAAGAAACACCAATTGTTGTTGGTGATGGTTTGAACATATATTCATCCATTCTTAGTTCAACTTCGCCTAAGAAGTTTCCTTCAAAGTCTGACTCGCTGTTATAGCGACCGAAAGCACGNAGTTCAGTTTCACCGTCTTTAAACCATTCTGGAGCTGTATCTTCATCAACTTTAATTTCTAATACGAAAGTACCAGTTGTAGCTAAAGCTGCATTCAAGGTTGCTGAAGATGGACCCACTTTTGGAGGAGCTACTAAGAACTTATCTCGTACTTGTGGTGACTTCACGATTGTTACTTCAAATCCTGGTGCAGCAAAGAACTGACCAGAGCCTTTGTCTTGAATAGCAATAACTTGCTGTTCAACTTTTTCAGGATTATCGCCTGGGTTCATACCATAAAGGTANGTGTATCCGTCAACATAAAGATTTCCGTCAACACCCCATTTGCCAGATTCGAAAGCAGCTTCTTTTGAAAAACCTTCACCTTCAACTTTTTTGAAAAGAACACCTAAAGTGTTTTCCCCATTCTTTAAAGCACTAGCTTTTGTAAGTCCTGCTTCGCCTTCTTCAACACTTACAACTATACCATTTGCGAGCTCTGAGTTATGTCGATCACGAGTATCTTCATAAAGAGCTTTACGGAAGTCGTCTGTGTTAAATTCTCCNCCTTTAGAATAATTCCAAGGGTCGTAGTTTTCATCAGAACTNTCATTGAATCCGTCATAGTCTGCTGACTTGTCGTTCAATGGATGTCCTGAAGCCGTCTTGCTGAAAAAAGGTCGTACGTATTTGATCGAATCTTTTGTTGTTTCGAGAGCAAATTCAGTAAAAACCTTGTTTCTGATAATGTTTGGCATCATTTTATTGTTCAGTAGTAGTCGCTAATTACTACCCGCTTTATTCAAGCTGCTCATAGTTGCCTATGAGATCAGACTATATCTTCACCTCTATTAAGAGGGCTTACCGCTTCCACTCGCTTGAGTGTACTCCCTTACGGGATAGTCGTTGAACGTTATTTAACTATTTTACAGGATTTTAGAAAGTTTTTACCATACTTCTTTTTCACATAGTCAAGATATTGTTTAATATCTTTATGGCGTAAAATCTTTCCGCCTCTTTCTAAAATTAAGTTATATTTGTTGTACCAGAAACACTTATGATATAAATCATAAGGGCGTCCTTCTTTATCAAAGAAGTGGTCTCCTTTAATTTCATGTATTTTTCCATCAATGATAAAATCTGGATAATAGTTACTAATATCACCTTTATCATTCACGTATTCGATAACATCTTCGTGGTATCTAAACTCAATATTGTGGTCTTTTAACCATATCCAATATGCTAGCTCCCAAGAGCTATCGAAAAATACATTTTGATAACCATATTTTTTGAACTTAACAAAAGCAAGATTAGTAGTTACGCCATACTTTTCCATCATTGTGTTTTGGATCGCCTTGAGGCGTTCTTTATAAGCATTTTCTACTGAACCGTGTTTATCAATTAAAGTTTGCTTAGTCTTAATTTTTACATCATCTCGTTTAGCATTATTGTCTACGCCATACTTCTTAAGAAGAGTTTGAGCTCTTTTTTCTTGATGATGCTTATAGCCTGCTTTAACTGAACCATAGTTTTTGATTAAAGTTTCTTTTTGTTTTTGTTTAGCTTGTTCGCTTGCGCCCCCATTTGTGGTGCCATAACGTTTTTTACAAGTTTTAATTCGTTTCTGAAGAATTTCTTGTTTTCTTTCATCAGAATAGTTCAATTTTGTTTCTTGTATAGAACAAGCTCTACATAATTTTTTTTCTTTTTTATCAAAAACCGATTTTTTAAGTTCAACTGGTTTTTTACAGTTTACGCAAATAAACTTAACTTTAGTTTCCATTCTTCCCTTAAAAAGTTAAATCTTCGCTGCTGATCGCCAATAATTTTCTTTGGTTTCCCAGCAATTCAATAAGTTTATACTGACCTATGCCTTTTCTTTAAGCCAGTCTGACCAGCCTCAACATGTTTTCCTTTTACTTTCTACCGGAGTCGATTATTCTCCAGCACGTTCTCTTATGAACTGCTGCATATTTCTATGCAGAAAAGACTATATCATTATCTGAATAAAGCAAAAATTCAGATATCCACCGTTTCCACCTACCAAAAATCTTGTAGGTGTACTCCCTCACGGGATAGTCGTTGAGCGTTACTAAAAACTTCTTTTTTGACAACACATATTAGTTATCACTTTCGAAAAGATAAGCCATATTTAGATTAATCTTACCTTCGAAAGTCTTATTATTTAGTTAGTTCTTTTAAAAATGAAAACCTTCGCTATTAGATCCANTATCTACTAAAAATATGGTGTCATTTAGAGTTTGAAATTGGTCTACTTGAGTGTGGCCAACTATTTGTTTGTACCCATCAACGGCGTCATTTGCTAAAGAGAAGGGCCTTACCCATAGTGGTCCATTAGCCGGGTCATCTCCATATACATTGTATCCAGTGTGCTTTAAGATTTTTCTGTCTTCTTTAAATCTCTCATTTATGTCAAGGGGATGCTGCATTTCGAATCTTTCTAAAAATGTCTTTGTAACGCCAGCATGAGATAAAATATAGTTATCTTCCGTGACATACACTATTTGAATAATGTCCATTGCACTTTCTACGGCTTCCGAGATATCTATATATCCATGGTGCTGAAATCCTGAGTATCTTTCCGTATATTCGAGGCCTTTTAAGTAGTGATAGTCATGATTTCCAAGACACACCTTAATTCGAGCATCTTTTCGAGCTAAAGAAATAATTTCATTAAAATTATCAATTTGATGAGGTATTGTAAAATCTTCGTATGAGTCAAAATAATCGCCTAGGAAGTAGATTTCGTCAAATTCTTGATCTATTAGTTTTTTCCATTCTGTGCGTCCGTGAATATCACCAATTGCGAGTCGTTTCATT
>JGI24711J26586_10001749_pt1 | contig 16295 bp, 12 predicted proteins | sample BioPla3DNA1_FD_26586 | JGI IMG/M metagenome (IMG submission 26586)
ACATTTTCAAAGAATTTCAGAGCTTCAGTCACTGTCATATCAAGAACATCAGCGATACTCTTACCTTTATATTTTACATCCAGAGTTTCACGGTTATAACGCTTTCCCTTGCAAACCTCACATGGGACATATACATCAGGAAGAAAATGCATTTCAATTTTAATAATTCCGTCTCCGGCACAGGCTTCGCACCTTCCTCCACGGACATTAAAGCTAAATCTGCCTGCATTATATCCCTTGATTTTTGCATCCACGGTTTGAGCAAACAAATCCCTTATCATGTTAAACAATCCTGTATATGTTGCCGGATTGGAGCTTGGCATGCGGCCGATGGGGGATTGATCTATATTAATAATCTTGTCCAGGTGCTCCAGACCTAATATATCCCTGTGCAATCCTGCCTTGGTTTTTGCCCGGTTGAGCTTATAGGCAAGTTTTTTGTAAACAATTTCATTAATAAGTGAGCTCTTTCCAGAACCTGAAACTCCGGTAACACAGGTGAATACCCCCAACGGTATGTCCACATCAATATCTTTAAGATTGTTTTCTCTAGCTCCCAAAACCCGCAATATCTTTCCATTGGGCTTACGCCGATTTAATGGAACTTCAATTTTTCGCTTGCCGCTAAGGTACAAGCCTGTTATTGATTCTGAATTAGCTTTTATAGCCTCAAGGGGCCCTTCCGCAATAATTTGTCCGCCATGTACACCTGCACCCGGACCCATATCAATAATATGGTCGGCTGCATACATAGTGTCTTCGTCGTGCTCTACGACTATCAGAGTATTTCCCAAATCTCTCAGACGTTTAAGTGCCTCAAGAAGCTTTTCGTTATCCCTCTGATGAAGGCCTATACTTGGTTCATCCATAACATAAAGCACACCAGTAAGTCCGGAACCAATCTGTGTTGCAAGGCGTATTCTCTGGGCCTCACCTCCTGAAAGAGTTCCTGAGTTGCGATTTAATGTCAGATAATTAAGTCCCACATCTATCAAGAAGCCCAACCGAGCTTTAATTTCCTTTAATATCTGCGTAGCTATAAGTCCGTCTCTTTTATTTAACTTCAGACTGTCAAAGAATTTTGCACATTCTTTAATTGACATAGACGTGATTTCATAAATATTTTTTCCTGCAACCTTAACCGCTAAACTCTCTTTTTTTAGGCGCTTTCCGTTACATTCCTGACAGGGTATGTTGCTCATAAAACTTTCATAATAATCCTTTTGACTATCGGACTTGGTTTCCCTGTAGCGCCTTTCCATGCTATTTATTACTCCCTCAAAAGCCGTCATGAAAGTACCGTTTCCATATTCCTTATTGTACTCAACTTTGATTTTTTCATTGCCCGTCCCATATAGCACTATATCTATAACCCTTTTCGGAAGCTTCTCCACAGGTGTATCAACATCAAAGTTATAATGCTTTGCAAGAGCGTCTAAATACATACGGCTATATCCGTCCTCGTTGGTAAAATTCCATCCGGTCATAGCTAAAGCACCTTCGGTAAAGGATTTAGTCTTATCTTGAATTACCAAGTCAGGATCAATCTTAAGAAGCGTCCCCAAACCGCTGCAGTTTGGGCATGCACCGTACGGGTTATTAAATGAAAACATTCTGGGAGTGAGTTCTTCAATGCTTATACCACAGTCCGGGCAAGCATAGTTCTGAGAAAAAATCATTTCTTCCTGTCCCATAACGTCAACTGTCAGTAATCCTCCCGCAAGGTTCAGGCTTGATTCAATAGATTCAGTAAGACGTTTTTGAATACCCGGTCTAACAATCAGGCGATCTACCACAATTTCAATTGTGTGTTTACGCTGTTTTTCCAACTTGATATCATCATTTATGTCCATGACTTCTCCATCAATTCTCACCCTTACAAACCCGTTCTTTTTTGCATCTTCAATCAGTTTCACATATTCACCCTTGCGCCCTCTGATAACTGGAGCAAGAACCTGGATTCTGGTTCCCTCTTCAAGGGTCATAATAGCATCAACCATCTGATCAACACTTTGCTGGGTAATGGGTTTTCCGCATTCGGGGCAATGGGGCACCCCTATGCGAGCGAACATCAACCTTAAATAATCATAAATCTCTGTGACCGTTCCTACCGTAGATCGGGGATTTTTGGAGGTGGTTCTCTGATCTATGGATATGGCGGGTGAAAGGCCGTCAATAAATTCGACGTCAGGCTTCTCCATCAGTCCCAGAAACTGACGGGCATATGCTGAAAGAGACTCAACATAGCGTCTTTGTCCTTCTGCATAGATTGTATCAAAGGCGAGTGAAGATTTACCCGAGCCGCTTAAACCGGTAATTACTACGAGCTTGTTACGAGGTATCATAACGTCAATATTCTTAAGATTATGCTCACAAGCTCCTTTTATATATATTTTATCTTTCATCTGTATTCTTCTTTCCGTATTAGAAATGGTATTATTGGCTTATTGTAACTATAATATACTTATAAATATTGCTTTGTAAACCATGTTGTATTCTCTATACAATAATAACAATTATACCGAACATATGTACGGAAATCAATATGTCATTAAATTAAATCGTTATGTGCTCGTATCAAGTGCAAATGTACTATTTAGACATTCTAAACTCACTAGGTGTCATCCCAATGTATTTCTTAAAAATATTGGAGAAATAGGCAGGATTACAGTAACTGAATAGATAGGCAATCTCAGCAATTGAAGTATTAGTATATTTAATAAAATACTTTGATTCCTCAGCCTTGTTGAGATTAATGTAATCCATAAGACCTATACCGACTTCATGTTTAAAAAACATGCTAATATATGCAGTTGAGCGATTGACTAGAGCGCTGATACTGTTCAATGTAATTCGGTCTGTAATATTTTCATGTATATGTTGAACAATCTTTATTGTAAGGGGAGAGTAGTGCTCTTGCCTGTATTTTTCAATAAGTTGAAAATAATCCTCCAGCATGATATATTCATATTTTTTCAAAAGATATAAATTGTTTAAGGCCTCGATTTCAAGTATATGTACATCAGAGTGGGAAAAGGCATCCTCAGGTGGAACATTAGCGTCGATTGCTGAGCGAGTAAATAATGTACACGAGGCAATAAGCGAATTTTTAACTGACCGAACAGGGGAATCTGCAAGCCTTGCTCGCTCCATTTTATTAATGACACTTAGGGTTTCAATGGCCTCTTTGCGAATACCACGTTTAAGGGCGTTGAGCATTTTTCGCTCTAAGTAATAGGATGGATGTTTATAATATGATGCGTACTTTTCAATTTTGCTATATATTATTTTATCACTCATAACAAATCCTCAAATCATTAACTATCCAAAGAAATAGATAAACCAATTAATATAATGATATTATGGAGATGCCCAAGTTATTGAAACTAAAGATGTAGGATATGCGCCGTATTAGAGAAAAAATAGTAGCCTACTCCTTAGAGATTGGGGCATCAGTAAACCCGTTATTGGCTACTGAGGAATATAAAATTGAATATAAAAATATTAATAGCTATTCAAATATCCTATAAGTATTTTATTTCTAACCTGTCATAATGTCAATTGAGAGGTTTTCTTAGATTGAACCTTAACTCAATAAAAAGGGATAATTCAAGGAGGGATTGTCATGAAAAAAGTATTATCTGTTTTACTTACAATGGTCATGATCTTCACACTTGCGACAGGATGCGGAACTCAGCCTGCTACTCAGTCCCCTACACCAGTAGCCTCTTCACCTAGCGAAACAACTAAAAGCACACCGGCACCATCAAAGGATGCAGAAAAAACCAAATTAACTTTTGCAGTACAAGCAGACTCAACTGATGCCTTAAACCAGTTAATAGCCGCATTTAATAACTCTAGTACTCTTTATACCGCTGAGGCTGTAGTGATGACAAACGATTCAGGAAATATGCATGATCAGCTTCTAAACTCACTTTCCAGTAAATCCAGTGAATACGATATCATTTCAATGGACGTTATTTGGGCCGGCGAGTTTGCAGCCGCAGGCTATTTACAGCCTATTGACGAACTCTTGGCAGCAAAAGGCTGGAAAGCTACTGATTTTAATGCAGGATCAATGGCTTCCGGTAAGTATAAGGGCAAAAACTATGTTTTGCCTTATTTCCCAGATCTGGGTTTCCTATTTTTCAGAAGCGATATTGTAAACGCTGATGATGCACAGAAACTTGAATCCGGAAACTATACATGGTCTGATTTACTTGAATTGGCTAAGAAATATAATGGCCAAGGCGGAACCAAGTATGGTCATGTATACCAGTCAGGCCAATATGAAGGTTTGGTATGTAACCTTAATGAGTTTACAGATAATTGGTCCGATATTAAAGGTGGACTGGAAATGATGAATCAGTTCACGAAATCAGATGTTACCCCTAAAGATATTTTAATATATACAGAAGGGGAAACCCATAACGCGTTTTTAAATGGTGAATCAGTATTTGCCAGGAACTGGCCCTACATGAATGGTATGGCTGCAAGCGGAGAATATGCCGTTAAAGGTACTCAGGTAGGCTTTGCGCCTCTACCCACAGGTGGAAGTGTAGGCGGCTGGATTCTCGGAATTAACGCTAACACTAAGAATAAAGCCGGTGCGGAAGAATTCCTTGCGTTTATTGCAGGTCCGGAGGGACAAAAAATTAACGCTACAGCGGGAAGCTATCTGCCAGGTTTTAATGCGTTGTTAAGTGATTCGGATGTTTTATCTAAAAATGCCCTGCTCACTAACAAAGGCTTCGCGAACGCATTAGCTAATACTATTGCAAGACCTGTAGTTGCTAATTATTCAGAAATATCTGATCAGATTCAGATAAAGGCACATGAGTATCTTTCAGACAATGGGCAGCTTGATTCTGCTGCAGATGCCATATCGGGACTTTTGAAATAGTAAATTCAGCAATCGTATAAAAGCCGTTGCAGAGGCTTCTAACTGAAGCCTCTGCGTAATTGAGGTGGATATGAAAAATATAAGCAAAATAGTAGAATCAAAAGCCGCATATTTTTTAATCCTACCTGCAGTAGTGTTTATTTTGCTGTTTTCAATAGTTCCTATTGCAGAGTCTTTAAGATATGCGTTTTTTGATTTTCAGTTAAATGATCAGACCAAATCTGGATTGTACATAGACGCAAATTATAATATTGCATTATATGATGAAACCGTATTCTATATAAGATCATTTCTTGATATGGAGGAAGAAACGGTTGTCAAAGATGATACGAAGCTTCAAATAGGCGCTGTCAGAAACTTACTTGATGTAAGTGACCAATATATGTTTGATAATATTTCGAGCCCTGACATGGCTGCCGTAGTATCGATCAATAAAGAGAAATTGGCCTATGTAACAAAAACACGTGACGATATAATCTCAGCTCTTGAGAAGCTCTACAGCTATGACGAACCCTTTGTATGCAAGGAAGATATGTTTGCTGTCGCTTCAGAATTAAATACAGCTATAATTAAGCCTAATTATTCCGGTCTAAAAAACTTTCAATCGGTTTTAACCGATACTCGCGTAGGTTCAACTGTCGTGTTCACGCTAATTTTTACGTTCATATCAGTATTTTTTGAGCTATGCTTAGGTATGCTGTTGGCTCTAATTATGAACAAGGCAGTAAAAGGCCGTGGAATCATACGTACTGTTTCCCTTATACCGTGGGCAATTCCTACCGCGGTAGCAGCTTTGATATGGTCTTACCTGTATAACGGCGCAAGTGGCATAATGGCCCATTTGTTTTCATGGCTGAATATCATTCCTGATCCAACCGAGCTTTTACTCAGTAGCACAAGTTCTCTCTGGGCAATTATTATGGCAGATGTATGGAAAACAACTCCTTACATGGCGCTATTGCTCTTAGCGGGTTTACAGACCATTTCTCATACCCTTTATGAATCTTCATCACTTGATGGTGCGACTAAGCTACAGCAGTTTGGGTTTATCACCCTGCCACTTTTAAAACCTTCTATATTTGTTGCCTTACTATTCAGAACCTTAGACGCATTCAGAGTATTTGACCTGATTTATGTGCTTACCGGAGGTGGCCCCGGTGGGACTACTGAATCAGTATCTATTTACGCATACAAGGTCATGTTCGCTCAAACCCGTTTTGGCTATGGCTCGGCCATAGTTCTCGTAATGGCTTTAACCGTAGGTTTGATAACCTTTGGGTATATTAAGATTCTCAACGTCAAACTCATTAATGATTAAGGAGGGCATATGCAAACAGAAAAAACCACAAAACTGACTATTACTGTTATTATTCTATACTTGCTTATTATTGCTTTCCCGTTTATATGGGTCACGTTGACATCTTTTAAACCGGAAAGTGAGATTTGGGGCCAAAGTGCCTTAAAGCTTATGGCAGACCAGCCGACAATGGAACACTATGAAGCATTATTTAAGACAACTATCATAAATTCACTTAAAAACAGCTTAATAATTGCATCTATTACAACTGTATATGTCACATTAATTGCCTCGTTTTGTTCATATGCAATTGCACGGCTAAAATTCAAATTTAAAAAGCTATTGGTGGCAGTAATCCTTGCCACAAGCATGTTCCCGCAAATGATAGTGGTAGGGCCAATTTATAGAACCTTTGTTAAGTTAGGCTGGACAAATTCCTACTATATCTCATTGCCCTATTCAATGATTACCTTACCTGTGTCAATCTTTATACTAATTACTCATTTTGCAAAAGTACCTGTCGAGATGGAGGAATCTGCATATATTGATGGAGCCTCTAAAATAAAAACATTCTTAAAAATTATAATGCCTTTAGCCATACCCGGAATCTTTACTTCCGCAATTATGACCTTTATCGGCGTGTGGAACGAATTTTTGCTATCTCTTACCTTGAATAGCGATGAAAAGTATAGAACTGCGACAGTCGCTATCTCATTTCTAAGGGGACAATTTCAGATATTCTGGGGACAAGTTACGGCAGCAACTGTTGTGCTGACCATTCCGACGCTTATAATTGTTATTCTGTTTCAAAAACAGATTATATCGGGCATTACTTCAGGTGCGGTCAAAGAATAGGAGTATAAATGTGGCATTTGAAACACAATAATTATAAAACTGACAGGCTCTTAGAAGAAGAGAGTCTGTTTACTGTTGCAAACGGATATATTGGTGTCAGAGGCTGTTTTGAAGAAGGATATGGATCTGAAAATATTGCATCTATTCGGGGGAGCTATATAAACGGGCTTTATGACCGGGTTCCCCTTTATTATGCCGAGTCGGCCTATGGGTTTCCCCAGGAAGCTGACAAGCAGCCTAGAATTATTGATACGCAAACCTGTAAAATATATTTGGATGGTGAACAGGCAAATCTTTCTACCCACAAGTTCTCTGATTATTCTAGATGTTTAGATTATAAAAACGGAGTATATACCCGTTCCTACAGTTATAGAACCGAAACAGGAAAGGAAGCAATAATTCAATTCAGGCGTCTTGCCTCCCTGAAATTCATTAACATATTTATTTATGAAATTGCGGTTAAGTATGATGGTCAAATAAGACTGGTTAGTGTTTTGGATTCCGGAATAGAAAATTATACAAATGAATATGATCCCCGTGTAGGCTCAACACATGCAAAGCTTATGGAATTAAAGGGGTTCAAAGTAGAACAAAATAGGGTTTCCTGCCTCATGGAAACAGTTCGGTCAAAACTTGAGCAGGCTACCGTTGTAGATTATAAAATTAATAGCAAACATGAATATGAAATAAACCATGTGGTACAGAGCAACAAGCTTATAACACAAATAGACGGGAATCAAACTATTGTTCTTGATAAACTGTGTGTGTTCACCGACGGACTTCGTTATGAATTTGCCGAGAATAGTGCAAACGATTTAGCAGACTGTGTTAAAAACATGTATTTTGACGATTTCGTTAAATATCAAGCCGAGTATTTAAGTAAATGCTGGGATCATTCGGATATTCGCATTGTAGGCTGCAAAAAGAATCAGGCTGAAATTAGGTATATGCTTTATCAGCTACTACAGAACACAGGTACCGACAAGTATTCAAATGTATCTGCCAAGGGCCTGTCGGGAGAGGGTTACGAAGGCCATTATTTCTGGGATACCGAGATATATATTTTGCCTCTCTTGCAAATGGTCCAGCCTGAGACGGCCAGAAAGCTGTTGGAATATCGTTATAATATTTTGCCCTCAGCAATTATTAGAGCAAGAGAGTTGGGTCATGATAAAGGAGCGACATATCCATGGAGAACCATTTCGGGCATAGAAAGCTCTGGCTATTTCCCTGCAGGAACGGCACAATATCATATAAATGCAGATATTGCCTATGCATTTATTCAACACTTTCTATTTAATCAAGACTATAATTTTCTTGTTGAAATGGGAGCAGAGGTTATTTATCAAACCGCGCGTATCTGGCTAGAAATAGGAAATTACAGCAATGGACAGTTCATGATTAATAGTGTTACGGGACCTGACGAATATACTGCTTTAGTAAATAATAATTACTATACTAATTCTATGGCTAAGTATCATCTTTACTGGGCGGAGAAGATATTCAAAATGCTTTCACAGCATAATGACATCAATATTCGCAAAGCACATAAAAATCTATGTGCACGTATTGATATGAAGTGTGATGAAGTAGCTAAGATGTTAAACGCGTCAGAGGCTATGTTCCTCCCCTATGATTCAGATTTGAAGATTAATCCACAGGACGACTCGTTTTTACAGAAGCCTGTCTGGCCTTTTGAAAAATCAAAGTATCCGCTACTATTAAATTACCACCCATTAACCATATACAGGTATCAGGTGAATAAACAGCCTGACACGGTCCTGTCTCATTTTCTCTTAGAAGAATATACAAATGAGAATGTTATGAGAAACTCATATGATTACTATGAAAAGCTATCCACTCATGACTCATCCTTATCAGCCTGTATACATGGTATTATGGCCGCCAGAATCTGCGATATAAATAGAGCCTATAGCTACTTTGAACAAACTGTTTCTTTGGATCTTGAGAATACTCACGGCAATACCAAGGACGGTCTTCATATGGCAAACATCGGAGGCGCCTCTTTAATGGTAATAAGTGGCTTTGGGGGCTTTAGAATTAATGAAAAAGGAATTTCCCTGAGGCCCCAGCTTCCAGCTCGGTGGAAAGGCTATGAGTTTAAGATTCAATATCGTAATCGGGAAATAAAAGTATCTGTATCAGATAAAATCACTGTTAATCTATTATCGGGCGAACCTTTACAGATAACAATTTGGGATAAAAAACACTTACTATCCGACACCCTAAATCAGCCCCTGCATACTGCGAATGATGGCCTCTGACTATCTTTGCACACGTCCAGAGCCATCTCCACTCATAAGCTTTTTTACATCATCCACTCCAACCCTGTTAAAGTCACCTATAATAGAATGTTTTAGGCATGATGCTGCAACTGCAAACTCCAATGCCGATTGTTTATCCTCAAAACTATTTAGTCCATAAATTAAGCCACCGCAGAAGCTGTCACCTCCGCCGACGCGGTCAACTATGTCATTTATATTGTATTTCCTCGAAACATAAAAGTTTTCTCTATCATTAAGGCAAGCAGCCCAGTCATTGTGGTCCGCACTTTTAGATTCACGTAGGGTAATGGCAATCATTTTTAAATTCGGGTATGCTTTTAGCACCTCATCACCTAATAATTTATACTGGCTGCGGTCCAAATCTCCGGATTCAACGTCCACTTTGGCATGAATCTCCAATGATTTCTGCACATCCTCCTCATTTGCTATAGCTACATCAACATATTTAATCATTTCACGCATAACCTCAGAAGCTTTCTTTCCATACTTCCATAAGTTTTTGCGGTAGTTTAGATCACACGAAACGGTAATTCCTTTTTCCTTGGCAAGTTTTACAGCTTCTAATGACAATTCCATAGCTGATTCAGAAATAGCAGGGGTTATACCTGTAATATGGAACCAGCCAATACCGGAAAAAGTCTTGTCCCAGTCAATATCTCCGGGCTTAGCTAAAGCAATTGCTGAGTAAGAGCGGTCATAGAGGACCTTGCTCGGAAGTTGATTGGATCCGCCTTCAAGATAATAAATTCCCATTCGACCAGGTGCAAAAATAATTTTTTTAGTATTTACTCCAAAATAATGTAGCTCACGTACACATGAATCTGCAATTGCATTATTTTTAGGAAGAACAGTACAGAATTCAGCATCCATACCGTAGTTGGCTAAAGAAACAGCAACATTAGCTTCACCGCCACCAAAAGTAGCTTCCATCATCGGGCTCTGAAAAAACCGCTCCTGTCCCGGTGCTTTTAGTCGAAGCATTATCTCGCCAAAGGTTAATACTTTCATTTTTGCATCTCCTTAATCTTTCTTGCTTCAGCACACAACGCAGCTATTTTATCAAAATTACCTTCTGATATATCTTTTTTTGAACAAATCCAGCTTCCACCCACAGCATGAACAAACGGGGCAGATATGTACTCGAAAAGGTTTTGAGCATTTACTCCGCCGGTAGGTATAAATTTTACGTCACAAAAAGGGCCGGATAAGGCTTTCATAGCGGCTAGTCCACCATATACATTCGCCGGAAAGAATTTAACTACCTTAATATTATAATTAATTGCCATAGTAATTTCTGTAGGTGTAACACATCCGGGAGTAACCGTGACATTATTTTCTATGCACCATTTTACAACCTGTTCATTAAAACCCGGAGATACAATAAATCTAGCGCCTGCGTCTACGGCTGCTTTACATTGTTCCAGAGTGATTACGGTTCCTGCGCCAACCAACATTTCAGGGCATTCTCTTGATACGCTTTTAATAGAATCCAATGCAGCATCGGTACGCATTGTAATTTCCATTACATCAATACCGCCTTTCAACAATGCTTTTGCTGTGGGTACCGCATTTATGGCATCTTCGATTACAACTACAGGCACAACCCCTGCACTACCAAGCCTACTAAGTACGTTCATGACGAATCCTCCTCGATTATACATTTATAAACATAGGCGCTATGCCTTTCTGGATTTAATTATAAACTATGATTAATAGTATAACAAAGTATTATTGAGGTCATGTCATTTTATAGCCATTATTCCTTAAATAACTCCTCTGATGGATTAATTTACAACTAAAATATGGATTGTTCTCTTCTTTTGTAAAGACATGAGTGTGCTCTTGAATACAATTTCTTTAAAGCTTATAATAAGAATGGATTCATATAAAGAATCCTTAGTTATTTTTCTCAGAGGTTTTCATGGAAAGTAATGTTAGAGTTGTTGATCGTTTATTTGATATCCTTGAGCAAATATCAGCATCAAGCTCACCCATGTCTTTATCTGATATTGCAAGGGCTACGGATATGAGCAAAAGTACTGTTCACAGACTTTTGTCCACTATGTGTGCCCGACATTATGTCGAGAAAAATGCAGACAGTACATATTCTATCGGTTATAAGCTTATTGAAACAGTTAGCCTCCACATAAACAGTCTGGAGCTCATTACTGAAGCAAAGCCCCTTCTCGGAGGTATTGTACGTGATCTCGGGCTTACTTCTCATCTTGGTATTCTGGACGGATGCGATGTCATTTATATTGATCAATATCCTAATACACGACTTTACACACAAGTAGGTTTCCGTTCACCTGCATACTGTTCATCTATTGGAAAATGCCTTCTTTCATGTCTGTCAGGTGATGAGCTTGATGAAACATTATATACATATAAATTTACCAAATATACTCCTAACACAATTACAGACCCAAGCGAATTCAAACGTCAGCTTAAGGTTGTCCGCCATCAGGGTTGGGCAATGGACAACGAGGAATTTAAAATCGGGCATCGATGCGTCGGCGCACCGATCTTTGATTACAGAGGAGCTGCGGTAGCTGCTATCTCAGCCAGCGGTTCAACAACTCAGCTCTCCGACGATCAGCTTGAAAAAACTATTGCAGAAGTAAAAAAAGCGGCAAGAGATATCTCCCGCCGCATGGGTTATTTAGAATAATCAGATAATATTTTTAAGTACTATTGTTTTAGTCCTTGTAACCTCATCAAATGTCGACATAACACCTTCGGTACCAATTCCCGAATACTTGTATCCGCCAAAAGGCATCTCAAAGCTCCTGAAGAAGCTTGCGCCGTTAATAACTGTTCCGCCACATTCTAATGCGTTGCATACCTTCAGTGCTGTTCTCATATTCTCTGTAAATACACACCCGCATAGACCGAACTTGGAACTGTTCGCAATTTCTATTGCTTCTTCAACAGTATCAAATGTGATAATTGGAACAACAGGCCCGAAAATTTCCATGTCAGATGCGACATCTGCCGTCTTCGGAACATCCGCGATAACAGTAGGCTTGATAAATGCTCTGTCTCTTGTACCGCCGAGAACAATCCTTCCTCCCTGTTCAACGGTCAGATTAATCTGTGCTTCAACTTCGATTGCGGCCTTTTCACTAATAAGGCAACCGATTTGTGTGCTTTCGTCAGAGGGCTGCCCCTGCTTAAGCTGGCTGATTCGTGCAATTGCTTTCTCAGTGAATTCCGCAACGCGATTTTTTTGAATAAGGAAACGCTTAGACGCACAGCATACTTGTCCAGTATTGTACATACGTCCCCAGATAAGCTCTTCAACCGCCAGGTCAACATCACCGTCTTCAAGAACTATAAATGCATCATTACCTCCAAGTTCCAGGGCAATATGTGCAAGATGATCCGCCGCTGTTTTCGCTGTCTCAATACCGACTTCAGTAGAGCCTGTAAGTGTAATAGCGTGTACATCCTTATTGGCGCAAAGCCAGCTACCAACCTTTGAACCACGCCCCGTTACTACTTGTATCGCTCCCGGAGTAACTCCTGCTTCTCCGAGAAGTGCCGTGAGCTTGCACAGCGTTAACGGATTATCTGTGGAAGGTTTCACTATGGCTGCATTACCGGCTAGAAGTGCTGGAGCGACCTTCTGGTCAAACAAATCACACGGAAAATTGAAAGGAATTATACATGCCACAACACCAATCGCTTCTCTCTTTGTAATAAGAACATGCTTATCCTGTCCTGCTTCCATACCTGCAGGAATTGTCTCTCCGTAAAGATGCTTTGCTTTTTCCGAAAAAGCCTTAAACGCAATCGGAATATTTCCGATCTCTGCTCTTGCCTCAACAATAGGCTTTCCTGTTTCTTTCGAAAGGGTCTGCGCAAGATCTTCCTTATCTCTTTCAACAAGAGCTAAGAACTTATACATGATCTCAACCTTCTCGTATACGGGAATCTTTGACCATATTTTCTGACCCCTTTTAGCTTCCGCCACTGCAATGGCCACATCTTCTTCAGTTGCAGAAGGAATAGAATCTATTACTGCGCCAGTAGCAGGATTAATTACTTTAATTACCTGACCATCTGATGCATCAACAGATTTCCCGCCAATAAACATTTTCATTGTTCATATCCTCCTTATTTCTCAAATCCCGTAAATGACAGCATCAAGCCGCCACATGTATTGAGACCGTCCTTCTCATATCCATACTCACCGAATGTGAATTCTGCAATAAACGGAACACCATTGGCTTCTTTAATCATTGCATCTGCAACTTCATTGATTCTATCACCGATACCTGCTCTTCTTCCGCCGCAGTGTACAAGATGATATGCTCCTGCAGGCGCATCCATCTTTTCTTTAAGTTCAGCAAATGTCTTTCCGACAGAATCAATAAGCTCATCTACGCTACCTTCCATACGGATAACAGCTGTTCCGACTGCCAACTGATTTCCTATTGCCATGGACATATCATCATTTCCGTTCATAGGATGTCTGATCGCGACTAAATCACCCAATCTGTCTTTTACACCCAGCGGTGAAGTTATGGTCGCTACCAAAAGATTTCCACCCTTAAGATCACGCGCATCCATCTTTCTCCATGCTGCATATTTCTCAAGAGCAGGAACTCCGTCGATTTCCACTAATGTGCGATTACCGTTTACCTTTGTGATAACGCCTACATCCGTTGTTTCTCGATATGCACCTGTGAATTTATTTGTAACCTTTTTGTCAGTATAGAAAAATGCCACTGCACATCCGTCTGCGAATGAACCTTTATCTGTATAGATCTTCCACTCACCTGCAATAGAATTATCTGCCGCAGTCCCGCCGTAGAAGGGTACTCTTCCGATTACCTTTGTAATGCCCTTAAGATAGAACTCCTCTTCTGCAGAAGATGCTACCATATAAAAGTAGTCCGGTGGTGTATTTCTCCCTGCTTTTTCCATCGCCATCTTTGCGAGCTTTTCACCGTTTGCTACTGCATTTCCCTCTTTTTCAATTGCTGCGATTCCTACTGTCATATCAGAATCAGATATTGCCATAATACCAATAAACCCATCTGATCCGCTTATGTATCCTTCGGGTGTAATAACACCTGTAAATGAAGTATTACCGATAACGGGAACTCCGGGCATTTCGTCCTGAATACCTGCCATCATTGCATCAAGGTCGTAAACACAGCTTGCATAAACATATGCCATTTTCAATGAATCAAGACCTTCTTTTGCTTTTGCGGCTGCTTCTGCGCCGGCAATCTTCGCGTTTGCATTTGTACTGGAACCGGTGTTTGCTTTAAACATTTTGCAACCTCCTCCTCACTTTCAAAACTAATTAAGTTAGGTGATTTTGTACATTTTATTACCTGGTTACTATTATACTTTTATGCAAGATGACAATCAAACCACTGTTTCCATTTAACGGAACCACCGTTCCGCTGTGTGGAACATTTAATTTTCAGCAACTCACCAGTACCATTTTATATACATAATACAAAAAACAGCCAAGGAGTGTCCCCCCCTGACGGTTGCGTTCTTACAAAAAACCTCCCGGAAAGTTCCGGGAGGTTCTGAATTGTTTAGTTGTTGTGAGATGTTCTGAATTACAGAAATTATCTCTTTGAGAACTGTGGTGCACGACGTGCTCCCTTTAAGCCATACTTCTTTCTTTCCTTCATTCTTGGGTCACGAGTTAAGAAGCCTGCCTTCTTAAGAGGAGATCTGAATGCATCATCAACCTGTAACAAAGCTCTTGAAATACCGTGACGGATTGCTCCGGCCTGACCGGTAAAGCCGCCGCCTCTTACATTAATAATAGCATTAAACTTACCAATTGTTTCTGTAAGAACCAAAGGAGACTTACAGATAACCTTGAGGGTTTCCAGACCAAAATATTCGTCTATTGTTCTGTCATTTATTGTTACATCACCGTTTCCAGGTACCAATCTGCACCTTGCAACGGATTTTTTCCTTCTGCCTGTACCGTAATACTGTACCTTTGCCATTTTCGTATCCTCCCCTCCACTAAATATTCAGCTCAAGAACTTCGGGCTTCTGAGCCTGTTGGTTGTGTTCTGAGCCTGCATAAACCTTTAGCTTCTTAAACATGGCGCGTCCTAAGCTGTTGCCGGGAAGCATTCTCTTCACAGCAAGCTCAAATACCTTCTCGGGTTGTTTTTCAAGGAAATGTCTGTATTTGACTTCCTTCAAATGCCCAATCCAGCCGGTGTGACGTCTGTACATCTTCTGATCAAGCTTATTACCTGTTAACACAATTTTTTCTGCGTTAATAATAATAACAAAATCGCCTGTATCAGTATGAGGTGTATAGATAGGCTTGTTCTTACCGCGAAGTATTTTGGCAACTTCACTTGCCGCACGGCCCAGAACTTTACCTTCAACGTCAATAACATACCATTTTCTATCGACTTCTTCTGCCTTAGCCATAAACGTCTTCATTAGGTAACCTCCTTTAATATGCTTTACGGGATATTCCCGATAAACTAACATAAACAATAAAATAACGTCGCATAATGCAACGTTATTCATTCTAATACAGATATTGTTCAGCTGTCAAGACGAAAATCCGTTAAATTTAAAATACATCTCTCTAGCTCGTTTATTTGCTCTTTCTTTCTCGTTTTCTCTCTTTATTTCGCTCGCCGTCCTATTTTATTATTATCTTCCCGTCTTCGTAGGAGATACTTATCGAGTCCCCTTCCTTGACCTTATCATCTAATATAGCCTCGGCAAGCTTATCCTCTATATGCTCCTGAATGGTTCTTTTTAGAGGTCTTGCACCGTAAATCTTATCATATCCCTTTTCTGCAAGGAATTCCTTTACTTCTTCGGTAAATGTTATTTTAATATTATTCTGCTCCATTCTCTTAGCGGTCTCGTTGAGCATAAGGCTGCAAATCTTCTTGATATCTTCACGACTAAGCGGATGGAA
>JGI24711J26586_10001758_pt1 | contig 16241 bp, 10 predicted proteins | sample BioPla3DNA1_FD_26586 | JGI IMG/M metagenome (IMG submission 26586)
TATATAGTGTCGCCAAAGACCTTGCCTTGCTCGATAAATCCATTTATACTATAACAGTTTTGTGTTTTGTTTCCTAAACCATGAAAATTAGTTGTAAAAGCTTGATAAGTAGCATAGCAAGATTCAATAATTCCATTATCTGTTGTCCCTTCTCCTGCTATTNCATAAACTTTCTGCCAAGGACTAAAAAAATCTTGTGTTTTTCTATAAAAAATACAATTGGAACTGCAATTTTTAATGTTAGGATCAGTTGGAACAGTGTCGGTAAAGTATCCGCCAACTATTCCTCCGCAGAGTTCACCGTGGCTTCTGATTATTCCGCTTACATGGCAGTTTTCGATGGTTGTTTTGTTTCCGTGATGTTTATAATAACTTCTACCAACTATTCCTCCTACATCAATATTTTTGGATAGATTATAATTAATATTCTCAAGTATAATGTTTTTAATCGTTGTAGTATCAGTATAACTAGTGCTTCCTATTAAGCCAATTGGACGAAATGGCGTATAATAAGGCATAATGCTGTCAATATATACATTAATGATTTTTTTATTATTTCCATCAAAATGTCCATTGAAAGCAATGGTGGTAAAGCCGGCATCAGTAGTATTTCCCATTCCAATAGGTATCNAGGATTGAGGGGGTGTGCTTTTGCCTCCCAAATCCATATCATTCATTATAAAAATAGTTTTATTTCTAAGATAATGTATTTGATTAGGTATGAAATATTGTTCCGATAACCATGCCAATTGGCGAGGATTGGTTATTTTAAACGTATCGTTTATTGCTATTACCTCTTCAGTTGTGCCGTCCCATACGGGAAGTACTTTAATATCTATGTCTTGTGCAAATAAACCAATAGTATACAATAACAAAACAAGTAAAATATTTATATTTTTCATACGTTTCATACGTTTATTTTTTTTAGCTTAAGATCGTATGGAATTCCCAATCTGTTTCGATTGTTTTATACCCATAACCGGTATTTGGATTGTTTTTATTCATTCTATAACAACAACCAGTATTATCACTTGATTGTCCTACAACAAATATTTCTTCCCCTCTTAAACACAATGAATTAAATGATTTTGCCCCACTAAAATAATAATAATTAGCACCACTAGTAAGATCATGTGGTATTTTTACTAAAAGTGCCGTATCGTTTCTTTTACCACATAAATAATAATAAACTTCGGATTCAATAATGTCATAGATTTCAATATCCTGCATGCAACTATCACAAAAAGATGGATTATCACAATGACTGGGATATCCACAAAATGTAGAAATAAATGAACGTGCGTAAATTACATTGAAATTAAGATCTGTTTTTATGACTGTTATAACAACTTTTTTGAGTTTCCAATTAGAATACATTGTTGGAGGTGAAAAAGGACTTTGCGTTTGAACTTGCGTAGTTGCTACAAATATACAATGTTGTTGATCTTCTGATAAAGTGAAAGCATATAAAGTCCCATTGTCAAGTATTTCATGATGAATCATATATTGGGCATTGCATGTGTTTAGAACTATAAATCCTAATACGATTTTAATTAAATGTTTTTTCATTTTTCTTATAATTTATACGTTATAAAATAATTGTTAGAATTCTTATTATAAGGGAGTGTTTGTATATTGTTACTTAAATGCAAAGTTTTTATTAATAAAAAATATGCATGTATTAATAACGCTACACATAGCGAGAATGTTTTAAGAAGAAGAAATGGGCATAATGTTTTTTTTAATGAAGTCATTTTTTTTGCTAATTTTCTTGCAAAAATACAAAAATTTCCCATAAAAAATTAAAACATATAATTTTTTTTGATTTACAGAAAAATTATTATTATTTTTTTTAAAGAAAGAGAGTGTTTTTTGTTTTCATTTTTTAGAAGAAAAAGTATTTGTAAGAAAGGGGAAGGGGATAAATAGGGTTTAAATAAAGAAAGATGTTCATTTTGAACATCTTTTAGTTGTTTTGCGGTGCGGACGGGGCTCGAACCCGCGACCCCATGCGTGACAGGCATGTATTCTAACCAAACTGAACTACCGCACCTGATTTTTATAGACTGCAAAAATATAATTTTTTTTCGATTGATTTTAAACTTTATTGAAAAAAAACATTTTTTGTTTAAAATAAAGAAAAAGAATGCTTTATAATAAAAAAGTTAATGATAGGTAGCATAAAACAGAAAAAATATTTTTTATAATAATAAAGAAGTAGCTTTTTACACATGAAAAAAGTTTATTTTTGTAAATTCAAATTTTTAATGATTAAAAAGAAAAAGGCATGCGTATAGATTTTTTAGGAGCAATAAACGAAGTTACGGGGAGTAAATTTTTAGTAACCACTCAGTCGAATATAAAAATATTGTTAGACTGCGGAATGTATCAAGGAAAAGGTTTGGATACAGATGCTATGAATAGGGATTTGGGTTTTAATATTGAAGAAATAGATGTGCTTATTTTATCGCATGCCCATATCGATCATTCGGGTTTAATTCCTTATATAGTTAAAAATGGATTTAAAGGAAAGATTTACTGTACGCATGGTACTCGCGATTTGTGTTCTATCATGCTTCCTGATTCGGGAAAAATACAAGAAACCGATGTGGTGGATTTTAATAAAAAAAGGTCCAGAATAGGATTGCCGGCTATTAGTCCTATTTATACTTCAAGAGATGCTTTTGCGAGTTTAAAGTATTTTATTAGTATGCCTAATAATTTGAAAATACAAATAGAAGATGGTGTGCAAGTGATGTTTAGCGATACGGGACATATGTTGGGAGGATCTGCCATCACTTTGTATATTACTGAAAATGGGAAAGAAACAGTTCTTACTTACACGGGCGATATAGGTAGGTACAATAAGTATTTATTGAAAGACCCTGATGTTTTTCCCCAGTCGGATTATATCATAACCGAGTCAACTTATGGTAATAGAGAGCATGAAAAAATAAATATAGCCGAAGAAAAATTAGCACAAATAGTACAGGAAACTTGTGTGCAAAACTTGGGAAAACTGTTAATTCCTTCTTTTGCAATAGGAAGAAGTCAAGAAATTATTTATATACTTAATAAATTAAAAAAAGCAAAACGACTTCCCGACGTGCCTATATTTGTTGATAGTCCTTTAGCTATTTCGGCTACTGATATTTACCGATTGCATACGGAATGTTTTAAAGACGATATTGTTGATATGATACATACCGAAAAAGATCCTTTTGGATTCGATAATTTGTTTTATGTCAGAACAAAAGAGGATTCTAAAAGACTGAATACTACCAATCGTCCTTGTGTTATTATTTCGGCATCTGGTATGATGGAAGCAGGACGTATCAAGCACCATTTGGCAAACAATATTGAAAATCGTAGAACAACAGTCTTGGTTGTCGGTTATTGTGCGCCCACTACCTTAGGACATAAAATAGCAAGTGGAGAAAAAAAGGTTTCAATTTATGGTAATATTTACCAAGTAAATGCACAAGTACGTGAAATTGACGCATTGTCGGGGCATGGAGACTATATTGAAATGCATCGCTATTTGAGCTGTCAAGACAAATCTAAAGTGAAAAATGTGTTTTTAGTTCACGGCGAAAGAGATGTGCAGGAAGATTATAAAAACTACTTGGAATCAAATGGTTTTCCGAACGTTAGCATACCGGTTTTTAGGGAATCTTTTCAAATATAGCATTAATTTCATAAAAATTTGTTTTTTGATGCAACAAATTTTCAAATTTTACATCACTATATATGTCGACTAACAGAAGTGTAATGGACGTAAACGATGAGGAAATAATTCAAGGTTGTATAAATAAAGACATTGAATATATGGAAATCTTGTACGAAAAATATGTTTCTAAATTGTATAATTGCGCTTTGCGTTACACCAAGAAAGTCGAAGATGCAGAAGATGTATTACAAGATGCTTTTATTCAGATATTTGAAAAGATGAAACAATACGACAGAAAAGGAACTTTTGCCGGATGGATGACAACAATCGTCATTAATCAGGCATTAATGTTGTATCGTAAAAATTTACAATATCTTAAGTATCATGCTGTTGAAAGTGAAAATGAAGAAAAAACAACTGTAGATATTAAAGATGAATCGATTGTACAAAGTGATTTTTTAACACATAAAATATTATTGGATTTAATACAAAGTTTACCCGATGGTTATCGTATGGTTTTTAATATGCACGAGTTGGAAGGATATAGCTACGAAGAAATAGCAGAACTCTTAAACTGTACGCCTTCTACTTGTCGTTCTCAACTGTTTAGGGCAAAAAAAGTATTGCAAGCCAAAATTGAAAATTTTAACAAACGAAATGAAGATTATAATAGGTTATGAAAAAATATAATGACATAGGAGATTTATTTAGAGAAAATTTTAAAGATTATTCACCAAAACCTTCGTCTAAGGTATGGGAAAATATTCATACCGAAGTGAGTAAGCATGTTAGAATTAATTATAAAAAAGTATTCTATGGAGCTACTATCGTTGCAGTGGTAACGGGATTGATTATTGGAGTTGTTTACTTAAAGCCTATTCAAAAAGAGGAAATAAAACAAGACAATACAGTCGTAAGTGTTGATGAAAAACACGCTATCCCATTTGTTGTAGAGCAACAAAAAGAACCTGTGAAAGTTTTAAAAGATAACGCTGCTGAACAAGTGATAGTTGTAGAAAATCAAGTAGAAAGCCAAAAAACAATCGAGCAACCCGAACCTATAATAGAAAATCAATTGCAGGTCCAAGAAGTAATTGTCTATCAAGATGAGTCTTTCATTTCGAATGACCAACAGTTGTCTGTTGCTCAAGATTTAAAAGTAAATTCCAAGCATGAATCGGATGCTAAGAATGAGTTAGCAATAATTGCTGATGAAGAAACAGTTGCTAAGCCTTTGTTAAAAAAAGTAGTTGTCAGCAAAGATACTATAGTATGTGAGAATTCAACGATTACCTTATTTATACGTAACGCTAAAAATATAGTGTGGAGCAATGGTAACACAACGAATGATATATCGGTGAATGTATCGCAAAGTCAAATGTTTTCAGTGAGTTTTACGGATGCTAACGGAAAAGACTCTACCGTATATGTTTTTGTGCGTACTGTTCCTTGTACGGAATTAACTATACCATCGGCATTTACGCCTAATGGAGACGGATTGAATGATGAATTTAAAGTTTTTGCATCGGGAGAATTAAGCTCTTTTGAACTAATTATTTGCAATAGGAATATGAAAGAGTTGTTCCGTTCAAATTCTATCAACAAAGGTTGGGATGGAGTTTATATGAATATGGAGCAACCTCATGGATTGTATTTATATATAATCCGTTACAAAGATAATTTTAATCAACAGATTGAAAAAAGAGGCGAATTTCTATTGCTCAGAAATTAAAAAAGTTTTATTTCTTAACGCATAAGGCTTACACTTCCATTGAGAATAAAAGTTGTTGTTTGAGATTTTGGTTTTGCCGAAACTACCCAGTAGTATACTCCTTCAGAGGCTTCTTTTCCGTTTTTCATTTTCCCGTCCCACCAAAAGTTATTGTCATTGTAGTCAGGACAATTATCTCCGCTACAGCGTCTTTCCCATACTTTATTTCCCCACTTATTGTAGATAATTAATTCGAAATCAAGAAAAAAACCTACCACTTCAATAGGTTGAAAGTAGTCGTTAATTCCGTCATTATTAGGTGTAAATACATTGGGAAAACGTAAGACTTCGAGAATTAAAAGAAAATGTTCGATAAAACTTTTACATCCGTATTCGTCTTCAATATTTAATGTTACATTTACAATTCCTGATGTAGTCGTATAAGTATGCGATGTCGGTGTAGCTTGAAAAAGTGTATCACATATTGAATCGCCATAGTTCCATATCCAACGTGTAATTTGTCCGTCAAAAAACTGTGATTGATCTATAAAAATTGCAGATTCTTGTGCTTTAATGCCTATATCATCTCTGTCTGTAATATTTGCGCCTTCTTGGTTTTGAATTGTAAAATCAGCTATCGGAGATAGCCAAACAAATACACTTACACTGTCATCATATTTTTTTATACATTGAGGATTAAAGAAAGTAAGTGTGAGAGAATAAGGGTAAACGCCTGTGGAAGTATATAAATATTTTATAGGGTTTCCTTTTGCAAATTGTCCATCGTGGAAAGACCAGTCGAGACTTGTTTCCAAACCGGAAAGGCTGTCGGCACTAAATTCGACCAAAGCAGAATCACAAGAAGAAGTGTCGATAGTTGATAGGATAATGTTCGGAAAATCAAATATATTTATGGGTTTTACAAGCATTGCCGTACATCCTCTTACAACAACTTTTAAACTGATATCGAACATACCAGCAGTGTCATAAGTTGTGCTTCCGTCGAAACTCAAACTATCCCAGTCTTCTTTTCCATAATGCCAATAAAATAAACATTCGTTAAAAAGTGAGGGAGGATAAATGTTGGCATGTATTGTATCGGTCAGGTTTTTAAATGAAATAGGCAAATTTTGACAATAAATACTATCGGTTAAAAAATCGGGAGTAATTTTGATAGCCCAAATCGTATCGTAATAGACAAAGTTTTGTACACAGCGTACCAATTGACCGCTAAGAGAGTCGTTTACCCATTTTATTAAACGTATAGAGGGTATATAAGGTCCCGGATTTTGATATGTATAGTTAAATTCTTTTGTCGTATCGGTTGAAACCAAAGTGCTACCGTCGCCTGTAATGATTATTAAAGTATCTACATTGATAAAATTGCAAGAAAAATTCACGGTTAAAGGATAGCAACCCGACATAGGTGTAACATCAAAATATCCGTAAGGTCCGTTTATTTTAATATAATTATCTTTTACGATAGTGTCGGTGCATCCAATGTCATCTGTAATAATAAGTTGAACGCTATACTTGCCGGCAAAAGCATAGTTGTGAGAGGGATTTTGCAGTTTAGAAGTATTGGCGGCACTCATAGTGTCGCCAAAATTCCATTTCCATGATACGATAGAGTCGGCAATGGATTGGTCGTAGAAATAAGCTTGTAATTCAGGACATGCAGCATAATTTTCATTAGCGTTAAAATCGGCATGAATACGTCTTACATATATCGAATCTCGATGAATATCAATACAGCCGATATCATTGTCATAGACGGTTAATGTAATATAAACCCATTTTGATTTATCCACATTAAAAGTGTATTGAGCATTGCGGGTGATAGCAGTATCTTCTCCATTAAAATCCCAAAGGTAAGATAAAGAAAGACTAGGCATGCTACCGCTTAAATTTCTGAATATGACAGTTTCTTTATTACATATAGTGGAAGCGGATTTGAAAAATATGCTCTTATATCATGTACTGTAATTTTATCTAAAAGCACTTGCGTGCTATCGCATCCTTTTTCATTGATTATCCGTAAACTAACATCGTATCTTCCTCCGTTTTCGTATACAAATTGCGGGCTGATTGTCGTGTCGGTTTTCCCTGCCGAAGTCCAAAAATATTTTTCAATAGAAAGATTGTTGAAAGGTGACGGAGTGTACGATAGGTTAGTGAATCGGACAGTGTCATTTACACATATCGGTGAAGGTACATAACAATCGGGAACGGAACGAGGATATACGGGTATACGTAGGGTATCTAATCTTAAGTCGTTAAAGTCATAATATTTTTCCATTACCATTGCATCGGCAGTATCTTCGTCTTTGTATCGACCGCAAGCAATGGTGTCGGCATTGTATAAATAAGCGTAATACACTCCATAGTCGGGAAAGTAAAAAGGCATAGGGGTGCGTATGTTTACATCTTTGTTGTGTGTAGAGTCGTATGTATTTATAGTATTGATAATTACTGTGTCTAATAAATAAAATGAAGGGTTTAAGCTGTCAACTATTCGTAGTCCCCAAGTCGTAAGTTGGCTTGTGCAATTAGTAGAATCCCAAAAATAAACGATATTGTCCTGACATATTTCATCTATTAAAACAGAGTCTTCGTCGGTAACTCTTAATCGCATATCTGCAACAGAAATGCGAATCAAAAAGGTTATTGTATCTTCGCAATAACCGCATGCATTATAAATAGTCGTACTGTCATTGACGGCTACCATTGAGACATAGATATCACCGTTTTTCTTTTTTAAATAAGGTCCATACTTGTATTGGTAAACCGGATTTTTCAAAGAACTGGTATCGCCTTTAAAATCGGAACCCCCAATAGCTGTTGAATCGTAATCATTGCCGAAATTCCAGCGGAATAGATTGGCAGCTACTGATCTATTAATACTATCGGGTAATCTGGGCATACTATTACAATAAGGATGCCTGTAAGGATTGTGTTTTTCACTTAAATAGGGGCGTGCAAGAGAGTCAACGTAAGCAATAGGAGGACATACGTAAGCATCTATGGGTTTGGTTATAGGATCGCTCGGACAATAATAATGGTAGCATACTAAAGTTGCACTTGTTACTGCTCCCGTATCTTTTTTAAAAGATAAATAATTATTGTTATTGTAAAAAAGTGTTGAAACTATTTCACCATTACTACGAAACCATATCCAGTTATTGGCAGGTGCGTCTCCGATTAAGTTGTTGTTGCTATCTAAACTATCGTAGGCATAAACAGGCATACTAAACTGACTTTTGCATTCTTTTGTAGGCGTAGATGTCCAGCTACATAGAGGTTTAGCTCCTAATACGATTGATGTCGTAGTTTCTGCAATGCACCCTTGTTTATTTGTAACGATTGTTCTTATGTTGAATACACCTNTGTCGTAGTAGGTGTGANTAATAGAAGGATTACTTGTAATAGATGTATCGTTATTACTCCATATCCAAACATAATTCTCGATGGGAGATTTATATGCATACTTCCCTATTTCTCTAACAGTAGCTTCAATTTTCATAGGTGCGCATCCACCTGGGAATGAATCTATATCGGAAGCTACCATAAAAGGTGTAATGAGAATTTTTTGTTCTACAGGTGGTAATTTGCATCCGTAGGGAGTTGTGATAAATGCTCTGCAAACCCACTCTCCATAATGCCCGTAAACATAATTGGCTGAATCACCGGTAATTAAATGAGAACTATCGCCTTTCACATCCCATATTGTTTGTTCTAATCCGAAGTCATCCGATGAAGGATAGACTGTTTGATTGATAAAGTTTATTCGTGCATTCGTATCGCAATGCAAGGTGTCGTAAATGCTTATTGTCGGAGTAACGGAATCATAAATCGTAACATAGTTAGTCTTAATAACAGTATCTTTGCATCCCAGAATACTAGTAGCATATAAGCTAACGGTATATTTTCCCGCTTGCGTATAAGTGTGATTTGCTTTTGAACCTATACCGGAAAATCCGTCTCCATAAGCCCAAATATAGTTAATTCCGTGTAAACCGTAAAATGTTATTTCTTTACTTGTACTGCATATAATGCTGTCGGAAACGGTAAAATCGGCTTTAAAAATATGAATGGAAATATAATTTGACTTTGTTAATGTATCTTTACAGCCTTTATCGCTGGTAACTATTAAAGTAACATCATGATTGCCGCTTCCAAACGATTTACTGGGAGCGTTTGATGAAGAAGTCGTTCCATCACCGAATATCCATAGGCTATTTGTATAATTCGATGAATTATTGGTGAAAGTAATGTGTTTTGTTTCACTAACATTTTGAATGCAAAACACAGAGTCGGCGACAAAATCGGCAGTGGGATTAGCATAAATTGTAATAAAAGACGGCTTTTCTGTTTTTGTAGCACATCCCATTTGATTATAGGCTGTTAATGATACTTTATATGTTCCTGCATTATGGTATTGGTAAGTCGGTTGATTTTGCGTTGAAGTTCCTCCATCTCCAAAATCCCATAATAGATTTTTTACGTTTGCTCCTCCGGGTAGTATCGTATCATAAAAAACGATGTTTTGATATTGACAAACAGCGCTATTACTGGATGAAAAATTGACATAAGGACCTGTGGATGCCGTAATATAATTATTAATGGTTTTAGATTGTACGCTACTGTCTGCATAGGTTACTCTCAGTGTTACACTGTACGTTCCTTGATGTTGATATATATGCGTAGGATTTTGCTTGTAAATATAGGACGACCCATCGCCCATATCCCATTCCCAAGCAATGGGATTGCCGGTAGATAAGTCGGTGAATGACACCTGCATAGGGATGCAGCCTATTGTAGTGTCTGCCATAAAATTAGGTGTTTGTGCATAGGATATTTGATAAAAAAAGAGGGATAGAATAAGCAAAAAATACAATACTTGATGCTTACCATACTTTTTTTGACAATCTATGCGATAGAATACACCCATAATAGTATAATTTTTTTGCAAATGTATATATTTTTTTAATATAAATTCACTTTTTGAAAAGATTTTTTATTTATATATGGCATTGCATTCAAACATTGGATTAAATAGTGTATTTTTGCAACAATACTTATTGTCCTTATTGTACGAATATAATATGAAGAGAAAAAGACAGACACAGAAAGTTCACTATTTTAAGCGATGGACACGAAAACGATATGCTATTTTTAGCTCTATGCGTAAAGTGATAGTAATTAGCGTAATAAGTTTTACTTGTTCATTTTTATTGAGGGCTTATACCGGTTTAGCGCAGCAAAATAGAGATTCGACTCTTAAAATAATTCAACTCAAAGAAATCAATATTTTTGCTGAAGAGGATTTGCCAAGCGATGTGTTACAGTCTAATTTACTGCAAAATGCGATTAGTAAAAAGGAAATAGAGTCTGTTCCTGCTCGTTCGTTCAATGAATTATTAAAGCAGCTTCCGGGATTGGATGTAAGGCAGCGTGGGGGGAATGGTGTTCAGGCTGATATAAGTATAAGAGGGGGCAATTTCGACCAAACACTTTTGTTGTTAAACGGAATTAATGTTACGGATCCGCAGACGGGACATTATACACTCAATCTTCCTCTTCATAACGATATTATTCACAACATAGAAATCTATAAAAATACGGGAGCATTACTTTATGGTGCTTCTTCGTTTACCGGGATTATCAATGTGATAACTCAGCCCGATACCGTTAATAATGTGAATTTTCATTTAATGGGTGGAATGTATGAGACTTTCGGGCTAAGTACCTATATGAGTTTACATACAAAAAATACCGGTCATTTGATTGCCGCCGACTACAAGCAATCGGCAGGATATAGGGAAAACACCGATTTTAAAATTTATAATGCATATTATCAATTGATTGGAAAGTTTAAAAAAGGACAGTTGGAATTTCAAACAGGATTAAACGACAAAGCATACGGTGCCAATAGTTTTTATTCTTTGAGGTTTCCTAATCAATTTGAACACACACAGACATTGATAAGTAGCGTTCGCTGGAAAAATAAAGGATTGGTTAAATGGGTTCCTGCTTTGTATTATAGATTGAATTATGATTGCTTTGAATTAGTTAGAAATCAAGAAAAGTCAAAAAATAATTACCATACCAATCAGGTGGTCGGATTTAACTTTATCAATATGTTTGCTACAAAAATAGGGAAAACCGGCTTTAGCTTTGATTATCGGATAGAGGATATTGTAAGCACTAGCTTGGGAAACCTAATGAAGCAAGAAAAACCAAGTCGCACAGAAGGAATCAGTTACCGCTACGGAAAAACACGTCAAATAGCGGCTTTGTCGGCAGGACAATCGTTACTGACTAAAAATATTGTATTTAAAGTGAGCATTTTAGGACAATATTATGTGATTGAAAAAAACTTTTATCTTTTACCGGCATCCGATTTTTTATGGTGTTTGAAAACATTGAAAAACAAAGAAGATAGGATTAATATTACATTGTTTGCTTCTGCAGGTAGAGGTGTGCGTACGCCTACTTTTACCGATTTGTATTATCGCACGGGCGATATTATAGGCAATCCAAACTTAAAACCCGAACAGACTGTAAACGTAGAAATAGGGACAACGTTAAATGTCAAACAATTGGATAAAAGCAACTATCTTACATGTAAAGCAAATGTATTTTTTCGTTGGGGTAGGGGGATGATAGATTATATTAAGAAAGAAAACGATAGCATGTGGCAATCGGTCAATCATACCGATGTGTTTTTTATTGGAAATGAATTTACACTCAATTTTTATCCGTCTGTCATTATGCGAAATGACTTTTTACAATCCATTGCTTTGTATTATACTTATTTGTATTCCGATAAAGAGTCGGAAGGGTATATTTCGCGTTATGTATTAGACCATTTGACTCATAAACTTTCCTTGCAATTATCGCATCGTATTTATAAAGAATGGGCTGTTTCTTACGCATTTTCTTATAATGTGAGAAAAGGAGAATATGTGTCTTACACTCAAAATACAGCCGGCGGAATACGGAAAAAATACCCGCCTTTTTCTCTTTTAGATATTAGAATGCACTATCGTTATCGCAATTTTTATGTATATGTAGAAGCTAATAATGTGTTGAATGTTCGTTATTTTGATATCGGAGGATTGGAGCAGGCAGGCATTTGGGTTACCGCCGGTGTGAAGTATAAGTTTGTTTTTGATAAAAAACAATAGTCTTATGCTTATGAAACAATATATAAACCATCTTCTTTGATAGTTATATGTTGTTTTTTATATAAATCTCCGACTGCTTTTTTGAATGTTTTTTTACTAACCCCAAAAGTAGCATTGATAATTTCGGATGAAGATTTGTCGGTTATATTTAAGTAGCCATTGTTGTTCCGTATGGTTTCGAGTAGTATCGGAGCAAAATCTATTACTTGACTGTATCCGGTTTTATAGAGAGAAACATCAATTTTATTATCCGTTCTTATTTGTTTGATATAGGCTTGCATTTTATCACCCATGTTGAGAGGTTTAAAAACTTCATTTTTATACACTATTCCATCGTAACTTTGATTGATAATCACCTTATAACCCAAGTCTGTTTTTTTGTAAATAAGAATTTCTACTTTTTCCTTTTCTTTGAACGGTGGAGGAGTTGTGGAAAAAAAATTTTCTATTTTTGAGGTAGCAGCAATGCGTTGTGTTTGATTGTCTTGATAAATATACACCCCAATGAATTGTCCTTCTTTTAGAGGTGTTTTTTGTTCTCGAAACGGAACAAGCAGGTCTTTTGCTAAGCCCCAATTCAGGAAAGCACCCACTTTATTGACTGCTACTACTTGTAAATAAGCAAATTCTCCTACTTGAGCATACGGTGTTTCAGTTGTAGCTATCAATTTATCGTCGGAATCGAAGTAAATGAAAACACGTATACTATCGCCTATTCGAGTGTTTTCAGGAATGTATCGGGTAGGTATAAGAATTTCTCCTTTGTCTTTTCCGTCAAGATAAAGTCCGAAAGAGAGCTGTTTAATTACTTTTAAGGTGTTAAATTTTCCAATTGCAAGCATACTGTCATTATTTTCATTAGTTAGTGACCCCAGTAGGATTCAAACCTACAACCGTCTGATCCGAAGTCAGATACTCTATTCAGTTGAGCTATGGGGCCCCTTTTAGAATAAGAAAAACTTGTCGAAAGAGGACAAGTTTTATGGTGATCCCGACAGGATTCAAACCTGTAACCTTCTGATCCGTAGTCAGATGCTCTATTCAGTTAAGCTACGGGACCTTTATTTTAAGAGTTGTGCAAAAATAACATTTTTTTTGTTCAATCCTTGAGTGTTTTGCTAAAAAATTATTATTAATGCACATTCACACGTTTATTATTTTTTTTATTTAAGTTCGCATAGAACTTACATGCTTTATAATCATCTATTTGTGTGTTGAAATTAGTTTAGCAATGATAAATGGACAGCTTTATTTATTTAGCATAATTAACAGCTCTTGTTTCTCTAACGACGGTTATTTTTATTTGTCCCGGATACGTCATTTCATTTTGAATTTTCTTCGATAAATCCAATGACAATTGAGTTGTTTGTTCGTCGTTGAGCTTGTCGGAACCTACAATAACGCGTAATTCTCTTCCTGCTTGAATAGCGTATGTTTTTGTTACCCCTTCGTACGATAAGGCTAATTCTTCCAAATCTTTTAAACGTTTGATATAGGATTCCACTACTTCGCGNCTTGCTCCGGGACGTGCTCCTGAAATGGCATCACAAATTTGCACGATAGGTGTAATTAAATAAAGTATTTCTGTTTCATCGTGGTGAGCTGCAATAGCATTGACGACTTCGGGTTTTTCTTTGTATTTTTCGGCTAAAGATGCACCTAGTTGTGCGTGTGGCGTATCAGGTTCGTTATCAGGAACTTTTCCTATGTCGTGTAATAAGCCTGCACGTTTGGCTAATTTGGCATTTAGTCCAAGTTCGGCTGCCATAATAGCGCTGAGGTTGGCTACTTCTTTTGAATGTTGCAGCAAGTTTTGTCCGTAAGAAGAACGGTATTTCATTTTTCCTATTAGTCTCACTAATTCGTGATGCATGCCGTGAATACCTAAATCTACGGTAGTTCGTTTTCCTGTTTCTATGATTTCTTGTTCTACTTGTCGTTTGGTTTTAGAAATAACTTCTTCGATGCGAGCCGGGTGTATTCGTCCGTCGGTAACTAATTTGTTGAGAGATAAACGAGCCACCTCTCTTCTGACGGGGTCGAAGCTGGATAATATAATAGCGTCCGGCGAATCGTCAATAATGATGTCAACGCCGGTTAAAGATTCTAAAGTACGTATGTTTCTTCCTTCACGTCCAATAATTCGTCCTTTTACTTCTTCGTTTTCGATATTGAAAACAGAAACCGAATTCTCGCGCGTATGCTCTACTGCAGTGCGTTGTATTGTTTTGATGAGGATTTTTTTCGCTTCCAAATTGGCGGTTGTTTTGGCTTCTTCCACAATGTCTTTCATCATTACGGTAACGTCTAATTTAGCTTCTTCTTTCAATAATTCAATGAGTTCTTTTTTAGCTTCTTCTTTCGATAAGCTTGCAATAGTCTCTAATTGTTCTAATTGTTGATTGATAAGTTTATTTAATTCGGCTTGTTTTTTCGTGCAAACTTCTATTTGTTGATTAGCAATTTGTTGTTGCTGATTAACTTCGTTTTGTTTACGTTGAAAAGCTTCTTGTTTTTGAGAAAAGCTTGCTTCTTTTTGTTTTATACGGTTCTCGGCATTGGCTATTTCTCTATTTTTTTCGTTTACCAATTTGTCATGTTCTGATTTTAATTGGAAATACTTTTCCTTAGCTTGCAGAATTCTTTCTTTTTTAATAAGTTCTGCTTCTTCCACTTTTTCTTTTAATATTTGTGCGTTTTTCTTTTCTATCGCTTTTTTTAGCATCAAATGAGCTAGCGCAAAACCTAAGGCAGCACAAAAAATCCCTGTTAAGATATAATATAATGTCATAATGTGTTAAATATTTTATTTAATTGTTTATAAAAAAAAAGTCCCGCAAAAATCATATTAGGCTTAATTAAACTCCGATGTAATTAAGCTTATGAGCAGCCACAATTCCTCAAGTACACGATTGCAATGCAACCCACTTTACTAATTATGAGCTACCCAACAATTTTGTAACTGTTGAGTTTAACAAACGAATCTGATTTTGTGCGGGACAAATCTATAGTCTAATTATTATTTCAAAGAACATTTTTACTCTTCGTTTTCCATTTCTGTTAAAACATTCTGTAAAACGTTATGTAAATTTTTTAAGTTATTTTTTAAGTCGTTGTCAATATAATGTTGTTTTTCTGTTAAATATGTTTCTTTTATAGCAAAATTTATTAAAGCATATCCCATTAAAGTAAACCTATCGGTTATTTGTTTTGCAGATAAAGATTTGATATATTGTGATATTTTATTTTCTGCTTTTCTATATAATTCTTCTTGCTCAGGCAATATGGATAATTTAAAAGGCTGCTGAGCAATATATAGTGTGATAGATTTTCTTTCTTTTCCCATTATTATTCGTTTAACAAGCAGATGCATTTATCAATTTCCCGCACCAACTCATTTATTTTTAACTTCACATCGGTATTGCTTGATTTTGTTGCTAATTCCTCTGAAAGTTTGAGCTTAACTATCTGCTCTGCTTGATGTTTTATTTTTATTTCTAAGTGTTCAATTAATTGACGTTGTTCTTTATTTTTTATTTTATATTCTTTATTTTTTCTTTTTAATTCTTTATTTTTTTCTATTAATTGCAAGATTTTACTTTCTAACTCTAAACTTAAAATCTTTAATTCTTGCATATTAATAATATTATTACCTATTATTTTCTTTATT
>JGI24711J26586_10001764_pt1 | contig 16211 bp, 22 predicted proteins | sample BioPla3DNA1_FD_26586 | JGI IMG/M metagenome (IMG submission 26586)
TTTTTTCCAAATCATCGTATCATGCAAATTAAATCCTATTTCTTTAAAATATAATGCTTGTTTAAAAGATGTTCCTGTTTCGCTACCCTTTACTGTCGCATCGCCTACAATCCATACCACTACGCCACCTTGTTTTGTCACTCGATATAATTCCTTTGCTACACTTTCAAAATCCCATGTGAAGCCTTTATATTTGCGTAGATTGTCATATGGTGGAGATGTTACTGTTAAATCTATAAAATCATCAGGAATTTCTTTCATCAGTTCCGCACAATCCCCCAATTTAATATAATTATAATCTCTATTCATTAGTAATCACTCCTTTTCTGAAATACTCTATACTTTTTTCCATCAATTTTTTTATCAACAATTTCATAATTAAACCTTCTCGTAACTTGTCTTGAAAACTCAATTCTACTTAATGGCTGAAGATTATTTTCAGCACAATATACCTGGTATTGCTTATAAATGTTCTTGGTTGGTTCATTGTCAACTTCTTCTTCACTAATTTCTTTGAAGAAGCCAATGATTGGGTTATTGGATTCTTCATATTCTTCAAGTTCCCGTTCAACTCTTGTTGAATCAGTAAACTTCTGATTTAATAGAACTCTTTTAAGTCCTTCAATCCCAAGTAATATCATATATTCAATACATTCCTGTTCCCGTAGTTCATATTTTATATATGGCCTATAATCAGGATCATCTACACTGAACTTTGCATCAAATGGAATGATTGCCAATCTTCTTTGCACTGCACCTGTTTTGTCTTTAATTCTTGGGATATTATTGGCACTGAAAAGAAGCTTTGCATAGTTGTTGAATTCAAAGGGGTCTTGACCTTTTCTTTCAACATTAATTCTGTCACCAGTAACCAGCTTTTTGAACACTGAAGCATTGGCAATGAATTCATCACCTATGTCATCACCTATGTTGGCAAGCTTCCCAAACAGTTCAGCAGTCTTAAATCTGTCACCCAATTCACACATGTCAAGGGAAGCAATATTTTCATCACCCAGCATGGTTTTCACCATATCCAAGAATGTTGATTTTCCATTAGCCCTGTCACCAATCAGGATGAAAGCCTTTCCCAATTCATTTCTTCTGTAAAGGCAATATCCAATTACTTCTTCCAGTAGCATCCTTATCTGCTTATCATGACAAGCAATTTTATTCAAAGTATTATCCACCAGTTCTGAATAAGCAGCAGGGTTGTAATCCCAGTTGATTTTATTGGTAATAATAATTTCAGGTGAAAATGGAAGAAATTCATCTGTAATGATGTTGTAAATTCCATTCTTGAAAGCAATTAAGTTTGCATCTGATGGCTGGGCATTATCTCTTATTAAAAGATTCAAGTATGACATCACTTCATTTCTTTTTGCTCTATTTAGGTTACTTATATGTCTTATCATTTCAGCTTCAATTTCAAATTGCCCATCTACATACACACCATCTTTGTATATATGAAGCTGGTTATTTATTTTGATGATGTGATGATTGTTTTTTATATAGGTTGCAAACTTATCAAACAGGAAGGTTGTTCCCTTAAAGAATATTGGCTTCTTAAAAGCATCATCTCGAAGTACAACATCCAATTCAGATTCCCTTAATGGAACTTTCAACACATACCTATTTATTAGCCTGATGGTTTCCCTTGCTTCTTCAACTGTGAAATCATTTGATTGAAGGGTTAAGATGTAGTTGAACAATGCCTGGTTTCTACCATCCCCAGCATCCATGTTTATAAAATCCATGTTTGAATTCACTGGAAACAGCCATTTTGGAAGTTTTTGATATTCTCCACCAGGTTCAATATCCCATTCAATGAACCTATCTTCATTGTTAAACTTCAGAACTGAATATGAATTCCTGCTTCCAAGTTTTATATCAGCAGTCAATCCACAAGCAAGCTTCTTTTTAGTTCCATTCTTTTCAATACCATTATTCTTGAAAAGGAAATGCTTGCCCCTGGTTGTTTGATAAACTCTACAATCTAACTGCTGTTCTTCCACTATGTTCATAAGTAATTCAGCTTCTTCAGCATCATCAATATCAATTAAAATGGTTTCTTCACCAAGAATACCAGCAAATTCAGGAAGGGATTGAACCTGTTCAAAGGTCTTTAAGTCGGTTCTATCTTTGAACTTTTCTATGCACTTTTTGTTTCTTGTTTCAACATAACCTTTGAATAGTTGCATTTCAATCCACCCCTTTACTTTCAATGGGTGACTTCATAGGCTCACCCCAAAATCTTTCAATCTTTTTACCGCCAATTTAATGTACCAATCTCTATCCAGCTTCTTTGGTATTTCAAGATTGTTCACATCCTCATTGATGATGAAGCACCTTTCAGGGGTATCAGCAAATTTTTCAGGATTCTTTTGATGGTTCTTTACTTTGAAAATTCCACCATCTGCCTTTGAGTTAGAAGCAAATACCCTGAAGCATTGTTCCTTTTGAACTTCACCACCTGTGAAAACCCTAATGGTTTTTAATCTGTTGTTTTCATCACGAATTTTTTCTTCAGTAACTGTTGGGTTATGCAAGGCATATAAGTATTTATTACTGACCTTCACAATCTTTTGGAATTCCCTTAATGATTGACATTCTTCAATGGTCTGTCTTGGGTGAATTCCATGAAGTAAATATTGCTTAATTGCATGGTTCACAATTGGAAGGTCATAATCCAAGTTATCAAGTTTTTTTACATATCCACCTTTAGAGTGGTAACCACCATCAAAGTCAACAATCACATAGTTATTAACATCCTTTTGAAATATCTTTTTGTATGAATCAAATTCAAGCTGCATCCTGGTTCTTTGTTCCCACTCATAACAGATGTCATCAATTAGGTCATAATCTTCATCCTTGAACAGCTTGATAATCAATCCATCTGTATTTGATTGAATTAGTTGGCAATGACCTTCTAACATTTCAATCAGGTCAAGTAAAAGAAGCTGACCGCCAACGCAAACATTGTTGGCTTGCCTTGGGTCATACAATGGGTTGTTCTTATCCTTCATTGCACCATAGGTACTGTTCAAAACAATCTTATATGGTTGCTGCATTGGGTTTTTTTCTGCCTTCAATCGAAGTCTTTCATCCCTGATTTCTCTATACTTTTTAGGGTCTGAAATGCTTCTACTACCAAACCCATATTCAATCATCAATGCCGGATAATAGGAAGCAACGTCAATGTTAATGAAATGACCTTCACCGTTGTATTTATCAATTGCACCATGTAAGCCACCCCAAGCGAATGTATGAGGTATGCCGGCAACATCAATTTTCAAAGACTTACTGTAATCCCTGTTCAAAGGGTTTTTATACCAGTGCAACACTTCTTTATATTTGTTAATCCTCAAAGTGTCTGGAAACTCAATTTCAAATTCATCATCATGGCTTCTTTTAGTTGCACCCAAAATAATTGCTGAAAGTTGTGCCTTGGTCTTGGATATATATGAGATTGGCAACTTAAAAGTTTTTATCAAAGAAAGATGACTTTCAAATTCTTCCTTTCTTTGAATGAAAACTTCAATGGTCTGTTCAACATCATGTCGGCAATACTTAATCGTTTCTTCAATTTCTTCAGGGGTCAACTCTCTATCTATGTCAAAAGGTACACTGGATTCTTTGATGTTATTCCCCATGAAGCCTTCAAGCTGTTTCAAACTGTGGAAGCTGGTCATGACATCATAATTATTTAGTGGAACCTGATTTAATAAGCTTGAAAATTTCCAACCTGGTTTATTTTTAACTATGATGTAATCATTGATTTCTTTAGGATTAAAACCACATAACAAGCCTTTTAAGATATACTGGTCATAGCTTCTTGAATTATAGCCAACCCAAATATCATCTTTATGCTTCTCATAAATATCTTTAAGTTTTTCAACATCATTAACAATGACATGTTCTTTTTTGTTGATTACATCAATGATTACAACCAGCCAATCATATTTGAATACTTCAAAGTCATAAAATAGCACTTATTTCACTTCCTTTCTGTATAGGTTTAATAATTGCTGGTAATACTAATGATGGGTAAGTGTGGGGCAGTGGGTGCTTATAAAATTTAAGCACCCACATACCCTTGCTTAATTATTCAACTTCATAAACATCAACAATTTCATAGTTACTAAAGCCTTTCTTACCTTCACTGTATTTCAAGAGATATTCCAGTTCTTCATCAATTGCTTCATGAATGTCCATTAACAGTTGACCATACTGTGAATAGCTTCTGAACTCTACATCATAACCACTGTCAAGGGAACGAAGGAATTCATTCATAATGTGAATTTGGAAGCCTTTTGTAATAACCTGGTTCATGAAAATCATGCTTCCTTTGTAATCGCCAACCAACACCCTAAACCATACTGTAACCATTGGGTCACCAGCTTTGGATTCTACCAGTTCAAGTTTTTCAATCTTTACTTCATATTCACCATGTGGAACTTCCCTGAAATTAGCACCATTTTCCGCTGCTTCCTGAACATCCTTTTGCAAACCTTCAACATCAATTTCCTTATCAAACTTATCCCAAATATTTGCCATTTTTCATACCATCCTTTCAAATTATATTGTTAATTTCTGTTTTTATTTGGTTAAGCAACTTGACCAATTCGGCTTTATTAAGTCGCTTTTCCATCAGTAACTTTTCCGCTTCCTTGATGATGTCTAAAATATCAAGGAAACATGTGGTGTTACCTTCAAGCTGTGCTTCATAGCTGTTAAGGTCTGTTTCAACCTTTGCTTTGGTATAATCCGCTTCTTCCTGAAGCTTTTCAATTAAGGTTCTGAAGTATGTTTCAGCATCATAACCCAGGTGTTTTTCAACCAGGTATTGAAAATCTTTTGGTTCAAATATGATTTCAACTGAACCATCTTTTAAAGAAATTACATCAGCCATTATTCACCCCTCTTTTTCCTTGTTCTTCTTACAGGCTTTTCTTCCGCTGGTTCTTCTGTTACTTCTTCAGGGGTTTCAGTATCCGCAACCTGTGGTTCAGTTTCTTGAACTTTTTGGGCTGAAAAATCCCCGTCAATTTGTTCAACTTCTTCAGCAGGTTCTTCCCTTACTTTTCTTGTCCTTCTGCTTCTTGGTTCTTCCTTTTCAGCAGGTTCTTCATCATTAGATTTTTGAGTTTCAGGCTTATTTGTAGTTACTTTACCAGTAGCAATTGCATTACTTTCTTCATACACTTTTAAGAATTCATCATAATCCAGTGGGATGACCTTATCTGTTACTGAAAGCCTTCCACCACCAAAGATAACTTCATTAGTCTTAAAGGAAAGAATTCTTTCATCACCATCAGCAACAACCCTTGCAACAATATCCACCATTCCAGCGACTTTGGTTGCAACTTTATCCTGAAGATTGGGCTTGATAGCTGTAATTTTATCCCCTGACTTTCTTGTGATGTCCTTACTTCTGTCCTCATGGCTAATAAGAATGATGTTTTCATAATCCATATTTACCAGCCTTTTAAGGGTTGATAAAAATTCTGTTCTGACCTTATCCCAGGCTGAAAAGCTGTCATCTGATTCATGGGTAATATTCAGCTTGTCATACATGTAAAGTCTGCAATGCTCATAAGTATCTTCCAGTAGGTCAACAACAATGGTTTTGAAGTCATTATCTTTCTTTTCCAATTCAGCAATGACATTCTTGAATACTTCCCAAGCCAGGGTTCTTTTGGTTTGTCTACCTTCAACCCTCACATCATCTTTAATGGGAACATAAGGGGCATCAACAAACTTGATATTACCATCAGTATTCAACATTAGTGGGTCAGGGAATTTGTTAGCAAGGAAGGTTTTTCCGCTGAATGGTACACCATAAAGCCAAACCACCTTCTTTTCAATTTTTTCAATGTTTCGCCTTTCATTCTTTGGTAACAACATGTAATCCACTCCTTTTTCACAAAATTCCTGGTATTCGCACCAGTTACATAAATAATTTGGTTCTTTGGGGAAGTCACTGGTTTCCAATATTCGTTTGATACCTTGATAAAATTCAATGACTTTTTCCGAATCAAACTCTATTGGAACAATCTTAATTTCTGACTGTTCAAGTTCCTCCCTAATTCGTTTCCTGAAGCTTATGACATCTTCTGTCTTTTTCATCTTGATGTTCACTTTTGGGATGAACACGAAGTTCAAGTTACGAACTTTTTTATTGAATTGCTTTTCATAGAAATACTTGTATAGATGAAGCTGCCCTGAATCCATATAATTTCTGACATTATTGGAATACTTGAAGTCATAAATATCATAACTGCCATCATCATTCCTGGATGTTAAATCTATGAAGCCAATAAAATCTGAATTTATTATTTGAAGTTCAAACTTACCTTCAGGAAGAATTTCTTGCACTTTGGGGATTAGATATTCCAGCTTTATGGCTTCATTTACATGGTCATCAGTTATAATTGGAAAGCTGTTGTAATAAGTCTTAATTGCTTCTTCAACACCTTTTTCAATTCCAGTGTGCATTGCTATTCCAATAATTAAGGCATTATTTGCATCCGTTGATGGTAAAGCTTCTATTTTGTCAATATAACGCATTTTGTATTTGAATTTGCAGCTTTCAAAGCAGTCAAGTCTTGAATGTGAGAATTGCATCCAGTCACCCCTTTCACTATGGTCTTGAATTGTTCAAATCCTTCAGGGTAAAGGATTATCCCAATTCCATTTGCTGCATTGGTTAATTTGATGTTATGCTTTTGAAGTTCTGTTGGTTTGCCAGTGGATGACTTCAATTCAACTTCAAAATAAATACCATTTATGCAGCATATCAAATCAGGAATACCAGATTTCTGATAACCACCTCCCCAAATCTTAATAAACTTGATGGGTTGTCCTTCCTTCTGCAATTGATGAAGCCATGATTTAACTTTGTTTTCAAACTTCTTTTCTGATGCCATTGAAACACCCCAATTTACACATATATGGTATATTTCTTACCATCAATAACTTTTCTTTTAGTTTTAAGGTCTGTGTATCTTTGAAGTTGTTTTGAAAATTCATTAGGTGCAAGTGGTATATAACCATTTTCCATACAGTAAAGTTGATATTTTTGGTAAACTGCTATAACAGTTTTATTTACAAAATCATCTACTTTATTTTCTTTTGCAAATTCCAAAATGCTAATATTTAATGGTGATAAATTACTTGCACTTTTTGAATTTATATCATTCAATAAGTTTTCGACTTGTTCTAAATAATGTTCTCTTTTCAAATCATCATTAGTGATTTCTGCCATTCTTAATAATTGTTGAACTAACCATTTTTCCTTACTTACTTTTGCCATTTATTATCACTCCTTTCTTACTTTACCGTCACCTTTACATAAGCTGATGTTTTAGAAGTCTTGGAACATTCAGCAGCAATTTCAGGATATTTCTTTTTAAGCTTTACACTGTCAATGCTGGTTTTGGTGCTTTCAGCAACATAAGTGATGTTCAGAATGTCACTTTCAAACTTCTTAACATTGCATTTTTCCATGGCTTCTTTCAGCTTTTCTTTCAGTTCCTTTTCCTGTTCTTCAAGCTTCTTTTTAGCTGTTACAATATTAACAATCTTTTGAATGACTGCAATTTGACCTTGTTTGAATACTTCCAGTCCAGTTTCTTCAGAAGCTTCTTCCATAATGGATTCACCGCAGCTTGATGGAATCAATTCACAAGCTTCATCACAACTTTCTTTCAGGTCACACTCAAAGCAGCAACCATCAAACTTGTCCAATGGACATGAATTTTTACACTTAATCATTTTCCATATCTCCCTTCACAATAAATACTTCCTTATGCTGAAGCCCAAAGGCTTTGGCATCTTCATGACTATTAAAGTAAATATCAACCACCTTATTGTCATACTTTTCAAGAACCCAATCTGCAAGCTTGTCTTGCACCGTATATTCACCAATTCCATCTATGTAAAGCCTTGTGTTAGATGGTAATGGTGCTGCTATGGAAACACCTTCTTCAAGTTCCACACCATAAGCCCCAACTACAATTCCACCTGGTCTGTTCTTTGCCCATATTCCACAACAGATTTCACAAGGACAATAGGCAGTAATTCTGTATTCCCCAAGAGATTCCAAGAGTGGTTCTTCAAGAATAGGTTCAATGATGGCTGTCGGTTCAGGTTCTTGAACTTCATGGGTAAAAAAATATACTTCCTTTTCACATGTTTCAAGTGCTTCAACATCTTTTGGCTTCATGAGTAGCATGGTAATTCCTGAACCAATAAGCCCAGCAATTAGAAGTGTTATGAACCAAAAGGTAAACAATCTTTTAAATTTTACTTTCATAGGCTTTGAATAATTCATCAGTATAATCCTTTCTCATTTCCAATGTTTCAAGAATATCTTCTTCAACACTGTCAATACACATCATATAGTAGTAAAAACATCTTTTAGTTTGACCTATCCTGTGAACCCTTTTCTTTGACTGTTCAAACAATTCACTTGATTGGGGAAGGGTGAAGTAAATCACCTTATTAGCCTTTTGCAAATTCAATCCCATTGCCCCCGCCTGGTACTGAACAAATGTTATTGAATTATCTTGTTCTTCATAAGCAGTTAAGTCTTTGATTGAACCATTGATTATTGATATTGGCTTATCTTCAACCAACTTAATTAAAACATCTAGTTCATCATTGAAGTTATAAAATACAATTAGTCTATCATCTGTTGAATCAACTAAATCCCTGAAAGCTTCCAGCTTATTTTTGTTATAGTGACCGCAAAGCATCCTTGCATATAATCTTTTAGTCAGGGCAGTATCACCAATCATTTCTTTATCTTGAATTGTAATAATTCTACTTCTCATGAATTTCCTGTATTCTTTAGTTGTCGGAACCATGATTTTATTTTCAATTTGTTCAGGAAGGTCAACGACTTCTTCTGACTTCATGAATATTGCCCCATGCTGTGCAAGCTTCATTTTTAATCTGTCAACATTCTTATAACCAACTACTTCCTTTCTGAAGAAACCGCCATCTTCTTCAACCCATTCAGTTTCAATGTAGTGCTTCCAATAAAGGTCTTTGCTGATTTTCCAACCAAGTAAATGAACTTGTGACCATAGGTTTTCATACTTACCCGCTGTTGGTGTTCCTGATAGAAGTATTACATTTTCAGGTTGCAGCTTTAAGGTAAATTTTGACCGCTTGGTTGTTTCATTTTGTATTTGTGATGATTCATCAAGCATCAAAGTGAAATGCTCTAATTGAAGAAGTTCTGACCTTCTGAACACCAAATCATAATTGATAATGCCGACTGTCATACTTGCACCAGGGTAACCTGCCCATGCTGTATCATGTGAAATGAAATCATCCAATTGCTTTTTATCGGTCAGGTTATAAATTTGAATTCTTGGATAGTGGTCTTTGAAGTGCTTCATCCAGTCATTTATCTTTGATTTCTGACATATTATGATGTTGGTATCTGTACCAAGCTGAACCATCTTTTCTGAACCAACAAATGTTTTTCCAAGGCCCATGTCCAAATAGTAAGCAACTCTGTTAAAATCTTTGGTGCTATCCAATGCCCTTTGTTGGTGTGGGAATAGTTTAATTTTATTCATGGTCATTTCCTCTTTCACCTAAATCCACAACATTGTTCAGGTCAGTTAAATCTTTACCTTCATATTTTTCAAGGAATTCCAGTAATGCATCCCGTCTGACTTTATAACTACCAAGTTTCAAAGCTGGAAGAAAACCTTTCCTTATTAAGTCATATACATAATTAGTGTTACATTTAATTAATTTTGCTACTTCTGAAACTGTATAAAGTATATCTTCCATACTTTCACCCCTTTCTAAAGTTCAGGTTCTTGAACTTTTGGGGTAAAAAAGTAAACTGGAATTTCTTCCTTTTTGATTTTCAGTAAATCAGATGCCTTATCCATTTCCTTTTGACTGAATTCAATCTTGTTATTAAGTTTTGCAGAAAGGGAAGTTGTTGACATTCCCATTGCTTCAGCAAAAGCACTTTGAGTATCAAAGATTTCACGAATTCTGCCCTTTAATTTACTGTAATCAAATTTCACTTCAGTCATTTCACATACCACCTTTCACTTATTGTAATCCAGGAATACCAATGCTTTTTCTTTTGACTTTGAAACCTCGTTTTTCCATAAAATCATCAAGTTCCCCAGTATCATCATATCTTTTGCAAAATTCAAGTTCATTCACAACTGATTTCACTTTTGACCATCCACATAACCCACCAACACCAAAGGTTGCTTCATCTAACTTTGAAACATCAAAATTCTTATCAAAGAATTCAACACCATTAAAGCATCTTTCAATAACATCTGTTGGAAGGGTTTTAAGGATGTTTTTCATGCCATCAAGCTTCATAAGCAAATACTTTTCATAAAGCTTCAAGAAAACTTCAGCATCTTCTTTTGTAACCTTTTTATACCCAGCCACATTATTCACCACCAATCTTAAATAAATTTTATAACCAGATTATTACAACATGGGGATTGTGCCATGCCTTTTACTGGTCTGTATTCAATTATCAAGGAACACCTTTGGAAAGCTGAACTATTTAGTTCATCTTCCTGAACTTATATACATAATAGCATTAGGAAAAAATAATGTCAAGGATATTTTTCAATTTTCTTAACTTTTTTTTCAAAAATAGTTATAATTTCTTGAACTTTAGTGTATAATATGATATAGAAAGGATGGTGTTATTAAATGAAAGAATCGTTTGTAAGTAGATTAAGAAAAGCCATGGAAATTAGAGATATGAAACAAGCTGACCTGGTAGAAAGAACTGGTCTTTCAAAATCTGCAATAAGTCAATATTATTCAGGTATATATGAACCAAAACAGAAAGCATTATATAAAATTGCTAAAGCCCTAAATGTCAATGAAGCTTGGTTAATGGGTTATGATGTTCCAATGGAAAGAGATTTTACAAAATATCCTGATAACATTTTGAAAATTGAAATTAAAAAGTTCCCTTTGCTGGGAACTATTGCAGCAGGTCAACCAATATTTGCTGAAGAACATTTTGAATCATATGTTGAAGCTGGTGCTAATATCAGGGCTGATTTTTGTTTGAGGGTTAAAGGTGACAGCATGATAAATGCAAGAATATGTGATGGGGATATTGTTTTTATCAGGAAGCAACCTGATGTTAATGATGGAGAAATTGCTGCTGTGCTTATTGACAATGAAGCTACTTTGAAAAGAGTTTATAAAAAGAAAGGTGAAATTATATTAGTTGCTGAAAATCCAGCATATAAACCTTTAGTTTACAAAGGTGAAGAACTTAATGAAATTAGAATTTTAGGTAAAGCAATTGCTTTTCAAAGCAATGTAATATAAAGAAAGGATGTGTGATTTTAATGTTTGGTAGAAAGAAAAAGAACAACAATATTTTGAATGTCATGTATTATGAAGGTTTGCAGGGATTTCTTCAAGATTTTCCATGTAAAATTACTTTAGAAGATGATGCACTGATAATTAGCAAAACCAATCCTGACTTGAATGTTACACTTCCATACAAACAAATTACTGCTATTGATGCACTTCCTGAACAAAATTTCATGGCACAATATCATAATATCACTGGAACCACTGCCAAAATGGGAACTAAATTTTACTATGTGATTAAATATACTTCATCCAGTGGTGAACCAAAGCATCTTGCCTTTTGGGATGTCAGTGGGAAAACTATGAAGCAATTTTTAAGCATCAGGGAAAGAATTATGGAACAGGGGAATTTAGCTGATTATGTTTTATAAGTTCAAGATGGGTTCAAGATGGTTCAAGATGTGGGTTCAAGATGTAACCCTTGATATTACAGGGAAGTTCAAGATGTTCAAGATGTTTTGATACTTCTTAATAATTACTAATTTTTTTTATCTTAAAAAAATAATATATCTAAATAATAAAAGTATATAGGAGAAATATCTTGAACATCTTGAACCTATGAAGTTGAAAGCATTGATAAAGCTGACTTTGAATGGGTTCAAGATGTTTATTTTATCTTGAACTTATCTTGAACCATCTTGAACTAAAAAAAAATATTAATAGAAAGGATGTTAATATGGCTGGTCATGTGAGAAAAAGAGGAAACAAGTGGTATTATTCCTTTGAAGCTTCCAGTGTTGATGGAAAAAGAAAAAGAATTGAAAGGGTTGGCGGTAGAACCAAGAAAGAAGCTGAAGCTGCTTTAAGAAAAGCACTTCAAGAATATGAAAATGCTGGATTACACTTTGAACCAAGTGAAATTTCTGTTGCTGATTACATGGATTATTGGTTTAAGAATTATGTTATGGTTAATTGTAAGTATAACACCCAATCAGCTTATGAAATCATAATCAGAAATCATATTAAACCTGCTTTTGGTATTTATAAGCTGAAATCATTAACCCCAGCAATGCTTCAAGAATTTGTGAACAATAAATATTTGACTGGAATAAGTAAAAACCACTTAACCAATATAATATGTGTATTAAGTGGTTCCTTAAAGTATGCAGTTCATCCTTGCAACTTCATTAAAGATAACCCCATGCAGTATGTAAAATATCCAAAGTATGAACATTCTAAAACAGAAATTAATCATAAGGTTATTACTACTGAAGAATTTAATCACATAATTGAAAGGTTTCCAATGGGAACAACTTTTCACATTCCAATTATGATTGGATATTATACTGGATGCCGAATTGGTGAAGTCATGGCTTTAACCTGGGATGATATTGACTTGGATAAGGGGATAATTGATGTTAATAAAATTATTTATAAGAGAAAGCCAAACTGGTATTTTGGGTCAACTAAAACTGAATCATCTGTAAGGAAAATTAAAATAGGTAAAACATTGATTGATACTTTGAAGCAACATAGGAAATTGCAAATGGAAAACCGCTTGAAGTATGGACAGCATTATATTCAGCAATATGAAGTTGAAGAAATGGATGGTAATGAAGCATTAAGAAGAATATATTCCCTTCCGTTGTCAGTAAAGCCTGGTGTAATGAAACCAATTCAAATGGTCTGCACTAAAGAAAATGGTGAAATAGCAACCCCTGACACTTTCAAATATGCTTCCAGGGTGATTAATTATAGTTTGGGAATTCCTTTTAACTTTCATTCATTAAGGCATACTCATGCCACCAGGTTAATCGAAAATGGTGCAAATATCAAGGATGTTCAATTAAGGCTTGGTCATGCTAACATTGAAACAACCCTTGATACTTACACCCATGCAACTGAAAAGATGGCAGAACAATCAGTTGAAATATTTGAAAAAGTAACAAAAGAAAACTTGCCAACCAAATAAAATTTCCGTTGGCAAATCGTAGGCAAATCAACCATGGTTGATATTTTTATTACTCAAAACCCTTGATTTTACTGGATAAAAGACAAACAGTTTCAACATGTACGGTAAATGGAAAGTGTTTATTTTATTACATCTTATTATATTTTATCATCTTTTCAAACACTTATAAATCAAGGGTTTTTAGAGAAACTGTTTATCTTATTATATCTTATTGTATTTTGTAAAAGTATATAAAAATGTCCTCATGGTTGGCAACCAGTAGGCAATGCCAACTAAAAAAAAATAAGCCCATATCAAATAAGAGGTATGGGCTATCTTTATTGAAGAATTAAATTATTCTTATGAACTGCTGCTGTAATTGCTGTTCCTTTACCAATAACTACCCTGTCACCATTTATTTGAATAACATCATATACATTATTATAGACAAAGCTTGAAAGGTTTCCACCAGTATAAGTTTTTGCACCTTTCTTTACTTTTACCTTGCTTCCAATTTTAATGGTTGGGGTAGGGGAAGTTTGTCCAGCAGGTGTTCCGCTTTTAGTTGTAATATAAGTATCATATCCAGCAGCTTTTAATTTTGCAGCCATGGCATCAGCATTTGCTTTTATGCTATAAGCCCCAACTTGCACCTTAAATAGTCCATCAGCTTGAACAATATAGGTGTCAAAACCTTTCTTTTTAAGTTCCGCTGCAAGCTTATCAGCATTGGATTTAACCTTAAAAGCACCAGTTTGAACCCTGTATAAAACCTTTGAAGTATTATCTTCTTTGGGCTTATCTTTTAAGCCATCCAGGAAGTTTTTCCAGCCATTTGGTGTTTTTCTAATGGTGTATGGGCAGTTCTTTCCACTCCAATCATAATGTTGTTTTATGTTCTCAATAGGAATGTTGAATTCAGCCATCAATTTACGAACCAGCCATTGGGCATTTTGAACAGCTTTTTCAAAGTTACCATCCGAATTAACGCAAATTTCAATTCCGATACTTTGACGGTTTCCAGTTCCACTTCCACCATCCCCAGCATGCCAACCATTTTCATTTAATGGAAGGTGCTGATATATTTCAGTGTCATCCACTGTAAAATGCCAGGAAGCAGGTCTATTGGCTGCATCATCTGACTTTATATATTTAGCATGTGCTTTTGCATTTGCACCCTTACCAAAAGAACCTGTTTCATGAATGGTGATATATTTAGGTGTCATTGGGTATCCAGGTCTGTTCTTTCTTCCTTTAGGAATAAAATCTTGGATAATTTTAATACTCATTTTGTTCATCCTCTCCTTTGGTTTGTGAACCAGCCCTTGCAGCATCAACCATTCCTTCACCTATGATGTAGGCAATTAAAACTGCACTTGCAGAAATAACTGATACCACTTGTTCAATGGTCAAGTCATTAGCCCCAAAAGCAACCATTATTGCAGTAACAAAGCCTGTAACTGCTGCCCAAAACTTTCTACTTGTCAACTTTTGTTTCCAGTTAATCTTCACTGTTTTCACCTTCCTTTTTAACTTTTGATTTTTTGATACTTGAAAGCATCCATAATTCACCTGTTGTAAAAGCAAACCAGCACCCAATCAATGTAATTGGTTCACTTCCAGTTTGTAAAAACACATATAAAACCGCAGCAGTGAAAAGAATGTTTAAGAGAATTACCACTGTTACAATGAACTTGGAAAACCTGTTTTTCTTTCTCCTGGTTCTTTTATTCACTCAAATCACCGCCCCGTTTATACTTTTCAAGTGTGTCAATTCTTTTGTGGGCTTGTTTTGCTGATTCTTCAACTTTGATAAGTCTTTCCCTGGATTCCTTCATATCATTTTTAACATTGGTCATTTCATTTTTTATTTCACTGATTCCAATGCCAATGTTTTCAAGTTTAACAATGACTGTGGTCATTTCAGTAGCATCTTTTTTATCATCAAGTTTTTGGTTTCTTCTTAAATTTGAAATACCAGCAAAGATACCAAATGCTACTGACACACCTGAAATTAATAGTGCTACTTCAATTGTCAAACACACCACTTCCTTTCATAACAAAAATGAACCCCTTCAGAANCCCAAATTTGACTTCTAAAGGGGTTTTATCTTTTAGGTATATAAATGTATTAGTTATTCAGAAACAATCACATCCGCATAGCCTTCTGCTGTAAGCAAGGCATCTGCATCCGCTTTATATGGTGTGTATAATGAAGTTTTTATGAAGTAAGCCCTATATTTTTCTTGACCTTTTTCAAGTGAAACATCTGCTGCCCTTTCAATCATTGTTGCAATAAATCTACTCATTGGAATATCCCCCTTTCTCTATTATTAAAACATCATTAAAGATGGAAGCACTTCTGACATGAGGATGTCCAAAGTTTCCATAAGTGTTTCATTTTGTTCAGCCATCAATTTGATGTATTCATCTTTTTCATACTGAATTTCATGGTATTGGAATAGACCTTCTTCACCCTCAACAGGGGTGATGTCAGTATGGACATAAACTGTATCTTTTCCAATGATTAAAGGAACTGCTTGGGCAGCAGAACCTTGAATAATACCCATGTCTTTCATCAGGCAACCTTCCTTTCTTTAATTTCAGTGATATAGTAATCATCCAAATACCCTTGAATGGGTGTAAGGTANTTTTGGGTCAATCTATAACCATCACACCATTTTAACCACCCATAGTATGAATTGGCACAACACCATTCTTTATAGGTCATCTTTTTACCAGCATCACACTTTCTTTTAATAGCAATCATCTTTTTCTTGAACCTTTTACAAGTTGATTTTCTCAACAATTTAAAGCCATAAAAATGACGATACCCCACGAAATCAATTCCTCTGATTCCAGTGGGGAACACTTGCCAGTTGTCTTTTATTTTTAATTCCAATTCATTCTTCAGGTAATCATC
>JGI24711J26586_10001773_pt1 | contig 16158 bp, 12 predicted proteins | sample BioPla3DNA1_FD_26586 | JGI IMG/M metagenome (IMG submission 26586)
TCGAGATATGGGGTGGAAGAATCTGTTTACAACACGGTTAATCCCCACGTACATGGGGAACTCTTTTCATAATATATTATAATATTATTATTACTCGGTTAATCCCCACGTACATGGGGAACTCGCAGTAATATCTCTGATTCCAAACCAATTATTCGGTTAATCCCCACGTACATGGGGAACTCATCTCCTGGTCTGCGACCATCGTGATCAGGCTCGGTTAATCCCCACGTACATGGGGAACTCCGGCACTGTTCGGGATATCCCCGACCGGCTGGCGGTTAATCCCCACGTACATGGGGAACTCCCATTATTTTCATAGTGCAGACTCCAGGTGTGCGGTTAATCCCCACGTACATGGGGAACTCAAGATTGTTTCTAATAACATGCGTATCAACGNCGGTTAATCCCCACGTACATGGGGAACTCTCTTCAGGTTATATACCAGGAACAGGAAGGCTACTTCCATCTGGGATGCGCTATAAAAGCAACCGGGGTATCTCGGGCTCTCAAGGCGCCGCATACGCCCGGGCGCATCCACGAAAGATAGTCATCCGGCAGGAGCATCTGGCTCACCTGACGCAACGGTCTCGCCATTGCCAGAGAGATCAAGGGGAAGGAAGGATATCAAAGTAACGCCATCCATCTCCTTTGGAACCCGGCGGTTCTTTCCGAGCGTAACAAACCCAAACCCCTGCTCGTTATTAGTGCTCCAGGCCATAACTGCGTTCCCGTCCTCAATCCCTGCTATGACCTGCCCCCAGATCATCTCCCGTACCTTCACCGAGAGATCCCCTATGTAGACACCGGCATGCACCTCAAGCAACCAGACCGCCAGCCGCCCGCGAAGCCGGGGCGGAGCATTCTCAACAACGATGACCAACATCACCAATCCCCCGGTCCTCAGGTATTGCTGGCGGCACCACACCGCGTGGCGGTTCCGGTACCGGCAGCCCGCCTGCGGTGAGCACCTCCTCTATCATTGGGATGATCCGCTTCAGGAGACGTGTTTCCCGGAACATATCCCTGCATGCAAGCCGAACCTCCCGCTCCGGGTCAAATGGATTCTGTGCTGCAACCTGGAACGCCACAGGGACTACTGTGTCAAACTTGAAGAGATCGGCAATATCATAGACAAACGAGAGCGGTTTTCCGGTGTGAACGAACCCAATCGCTGGTGCATATCCGGCGGCCAGCACCGCGGCCTCACAGATGCCATACAGGCAGGCCGTCGCCGCACTCAGACATCGGTTGGGCAGATCACCGCTTCCCCACTCACTCGCATCATAATCCCGCCGTATCCAAGTGACGCCATACTTCCGGCCTAGTTGCACATAGAGTTCGCGCACCCGTGCTCCCTCCATGCCCCGGAGTTGTTCAACAGAATAGTAGGAAGGTACGGATCCTTTGAACCGGACCTCATACATCTTCCGCACTACCTTCAACCGCGCCTCCGCATCGAGGGCGAGTCTGGCCTGGTAGAGAAGCCGATCAGAGCGAGCACCTCCCGGCTGGCCCGATGCATAGAGCCGGACTCCGGCCTCACCCACCCAGACCAGCAGGCATCCCACCCTCGACGCAAGCACCACCGCCGCGTGCGATACCCTTGTACCGGGCTCAAGCATCAGGCAAGCGACGCTCCCTACCGGGATCTGGGTTCTGATGCCGATCTTATCCACCAGCACAAAGGCACCGTCGATCACATCGAGTTCACCTTTCTCCAGAAAGATAAGCGAGACCCGTTCCTTGATCGCGATCGGTTTAAGAGGGGGGAGCATCCGGCACCCCTCACCGCCCCGTTGGTCGCACCATCATCATGCCACAACCAAACCCTTTCGCAGGCCCTATCCCGTTAAACAGTGCCACCAGGAACGCTTCAGGTTCGATAACTGTCAGTAAGCCGGTATAATCAATTGTGCTGAATTGAATCGGTTTGCTCTTCCCCTGTTTGAAGAACCGCTGCTGCCTGTAACCATCCGCTCTGACCTCCCCATCCCTGACATCAAACCCGCACTGTTCCCCTCGCGTCGCAAGCCAGGCAAATCCCGCCCGCTGGACAATCTCTGGTTCGAGTGGCCATGATGCACGAGGTCGGCCCTGTTGCTTGAGTCGCGTCTTGACATCCATCACGACATCATGCCGTTTGTGCCGCCCCTTCTCGTCGCACTTCGTCCGGATAGGGTTGGCCCGGAGAACAAAGGCGAGCCGCTGCCCCTCTCGGAGCACCGGTTCATAGATTTTCGACTCGATATGCCATAAGCCGCCCCGGTTTACCGGCTCCCGTTCAGAAACCGCGTAGAATGTTGGCATACTCCCGAAAGTCTCCTGACGGTACAGGAAATCGCGCTTCCGGTCGGGACCATCGGTAAACAACTCCCAGATCTGCCGGTGCGCCTGATACTCGCTCCCAAAATTCCGCCAGAATTCGCTCTTTCCGGCCGCATCAGGCCTGAGCCGGATTCTGCTCAGATACATGCTCTCCCTCCTGGCGCTCAATCACACCATAATGTTCAACCCGGTCACCGAATTGCCACCGCTTCCGACTGAGTGGTTCGTCATGGCGGAGTCCGGAATGAATTGCTTGAATACCAGTATCTGCGTCCCCCTCCCAGTAAACCCTGACCATCCTGTTAGGCCGTGCAAGCGGTTTCAGGAACGCCTGTCCCGGAAAGGGTACAGAAGCGAAGACTTCTGCAAGGTTCTCGCCCCTCACAACCCTGGCATCGAGCGGAAGCGCGAGGGGACAGGCTTTCCTGCCCAGGTAAAGAACAAACGCCGGGGCGTTGAGAGCATCACGGAGGTGTTCCAGCGTGTAGGGTACGCCCTCTGTTCTGCCCCAGAGGAAGATGGTGGAGACCGCATCGCAGTAATACTCTCGTGCAGAGAGTATCGTCGAGATATGTACCGGAGCCTCCAATTCGTTCCGCCGGGTTGGATACTCCCGTGTAGCCCTGTTGGCGCCGGATCGCGGGACCTGGGCAGTGTGATAGTCCCTGAGCAGGGTGCCAGGGGCATCAAGTCTTATGCCGATGTTATACCCGTCTGACAGTGCAGCAAGCTTCTCCTCTTCGTCGCGCCGTATCCCGAGAGCCGCCGCTACCAGGCCGAACACCGCAGATCTAGTAGGATGATCATGCGTCGGCCGAAAATCACCGACTGCCATATCGCCCCATGACGCCATTGCACCATACAGGGAGAAGACCAGAAACTCATGCATGGTTACCAGCCACGAAATCCAGCACCTTATCCAGTGTTCCCTTGCCAGCGTACGCGTTCATCTCGCAGCAGGCATCACTGCAGCCCCCATACACCTCATCCATCTTCTCGCGTGTCTTCTGCAGTGACGTGATCGCCGATTCCAGGAGGTTCCGGTCACGGAGTGCTGTCAGGTACGCAACCGAGAGCGATCGGGGCTGCTGGCATCCCCATTCGGCAAGGAGATAGGAGGCGTACGCTCGCGATGCAAAACTCGCTTGTTTTCCCGTTGGGGCCACCTTCACTGCCGCCTCGGTCAGAGCACGGAGGGTGTCATTTGCAAGCGCTTCGTCACCACCGAGGTTCTTCACAAGCAGATCGCGGTTGATACAGAGATAGAGATAGAAGAGACCAGCAGCGAACTCAGTCTCACCGAGGTGGCCGGCACCCACGTTCTCTTCACCGCGGTTCAGGTCATCTACAGCGGTGAAGTAGTCGTCCTCAACCGCCACCTCGTGAACAGTGATCGCGTGAGCAACCTGTACCGCCGCCTCAACGTTATATTCAGTTGCATCGGCCATCATGCGCCCGAACATGGCGATATCGGCCGCAGTATCTTTCTTAAAGAGGGTGATACTCCGGATCTGCTGATTTAACTTATTTCTTTTCTTCTCATCGATTTTCTTCTCTTGAACGAGGAGAGTTCCATATTTTTTCAGTTCCTTTAGATCAATTTTGGCATTATCGCTCGCATCCACCTTACCTTCGCCAGAAATAATGGCTATTAAATTATCGATGGCCTGAATTTCAGACGGCCTGAAATGGATCAGCTGTTTATATCGAGGTCCCTTCTCCCACTTTTTAGCGCTTTCCAGTGCTCCATAGGCATCCGCGATTCCCGCCGACCATATAAGTGCGTCTTCTTCAGAGAGAGGGGGGCGGACCGGATCGGATGATTCTCCGGTGACAACGTCAATTAACCGTTGCCCTGAAACCATTGCCTTGTATATCATCTCACCCATGGACCGTGTTCTGATCCCGATAAATCCGTGCAGCGATTCTTCAAATAGATCAGACGTCCTCCATGCTCTCTTCAGGCTCTGTGATGAGACCCGTAGCCGCTGGGATCCGCCCATCATTGCGGTCTTCGGCCTGCCCAGGTCGTCACGGTTTAGGTTCGAGGGGGGGTACGATGCAAGGATATGCAACTGGATATATTCACTCATACATTTTCCTCCATTTCAATCATTTCTTTACAGGCGCTTCTGAATAGTAGTCATACGCCCAGGTGTTCTTCGTTCTGTCATTCCACCAGTAAATGCCGTCGGCCAGACTTGGGATATCGGCGCCGCCGCCTAGGAGCCGGATGATCCGGATCATCGGGCCATAGAGTTCGTCTGCGTCATCTATAGCAAGCAATCGCCGGAAACGCAGGTCACTCACTCTGGCCTGGTCGCTGCCATCTTTCTTTGCCGCCATCTGCTGGGCGATACTCCGGGCGTTGGACTCATCGTAGTCTTTCACGTGAGACAAAACTCCGACAACCCTCGCAAGGGATTGGGGCTGTACGTACGCGATTTTTACAAGATCCAGGCGCAACTGGTGGAAGTAGGGGACGAAGGCGACCTCGGCAGCAGATCTGCATCGCCGCAACGCTGCCCGATCGCCAGGATTATTCTTGAATTCCCTCCACCAATTCTCCAGAACCTCTTTCTCTTCGGGATGTCTGGTAAATGAGAGATATCGTTTCGTTTTCACAGATTAATCACCTCATCATGCAGGGGTTTTCGTACTTTTCTTTCCGGAAGGCGGTTTTGGGAGATCGAGCGTTTCCCTGATCTTCTTTGTAGTAGGCGATGTGAAGTTTCTGAGTTCCCGCCTTGCCGTTGCAATTCTCCGCGGGTCGGCAACCCCGATCAATGCCAACTGAGAATATTCGTCAAACTGACTTTCTGCCTCTTTCCGGACCGTACGGAGCCATCTGAGCTTCAATTCAACGGTATCTTCACCTTTCTCCGTGGCATCCTTCAGCAATTGCAGTACCGTGTAAAACTCTGCCTCAGTGTCCTTCCAGAACCTCGCGCGCGACGTTAAAAAAATACTTTTCTCAAGAACCTTTTTTTTGTGGTTTCTTCTGAATTTTTCGGCCGTTTGTGGATTTGTTTGGTCTTTCGTTACTTTCGGTTCATACATAGCGCTCCATATGGCATCTCTCGTATCGTCTGCCACAAGTGAGGCTGTCTTTATCAGTTGTGCCGTGACGGCCTCGTAATCCGCACGGATAGATGGATCGACTTTGATAAGGGGCATCGTCCCTTCATACCAGCACCGGGCTTTCATGGGCTTCCCCTTGTCCATATCATAGCCAAATGCCCACAGGCGGAAAGGCACTTCAGGAAGATCTGGCTGTCTATCATATCGGAAAGCATGCACTACAGCCGCCGGCTCCGATTGCGAGTTCGGATCGTTTTGTACTAATCCTAACCAGTTGCGATACGTGATTCCGTCCGGTTGCCCCTTCTTAGGAATAAACTCATCTTTTTCACTTTTGGAATATGGCGTAAGGGTATGACGCCAGTTACCCTTGTAGTGGACTCCGTAGGTCTTTGTCTGATACCTCCGAACAAGATGCGTCCTGGAACACCCACAGAGGTCACAGACCCCCTCTGCGTTCTCATCCCGATCGATCCGGATCCTCCGTGGCATCCCCCAGAACATCTGCGCCGGGTGAGCATCCAGAGGAGTTGTCGGCTCACTATTATCATTCTTATCACTCGCCCTTGTCGGCCCGAGCCAGGGAAAGATGTCGGCATCACCCTGCAGGTTGGCATTTCCGTACTTGGCAAGCGCTCCCGACGGCAGCACATTCAGCCAGACCGTCTCCCAGAGTGTTCGACCCATCACTATGGTCGTCAACGGGCCGCCGCCGCGAAGCGAAGTGCGGTGCCCTCGCCCTCCTCCCGGAGCGTTTGTCTGGAGGGTATAGAGCGCCATGGCGCAGCAATGTTGACAGATCTGTTGCACGGTGCCTCGTTTGATGAAGTGGTCGATATTGTCTTCCACCGTATTCTCGCCGGGCATCTCGATAAGCAGCTGACTTATCTCAAAAGTCTTCGTCATCTCAGGCAGACCAAAGTCCTGCATGAACCTCGGTCCATCGCCATCCATCTCAAAAGCGTGGCTGTACGCGGCGAATCGCTCCCTCAACTCCGCAGGCTGGGGAGGCGATTCGAATCGGCGGAACCACTCACGATCGCTCGATGGCGGAAGAGCAGTCTGCACAAGTCCTATCAGGAATTGTATCAGCGCCCCGTTGAAGTCCGCCCGGGAAGCGTTCAGCCGCTGAATTGGGTTTTTCTCGTGGTCATCAGTGACCTGCCAGGGTGCAATGGGTATCCGTGACCCATCTTTCCGGATCACAGGAATCCACTCTTCCTGGATAAGATTGACCATGTTTTTCACATCCGTCTTTTCGGAAGGTAACAAAAGTCCGGCAATGATTTTACCGAACCCCGTTGCCACAAAGGGGCGTCCGAAATACTCTTATTGATTGGCTACCCCCAGAAGCCATAAAGCTTCTCCATCCACTGTGAAAGTGAAGAAATTTTCAAAATAGCGAGATCATTGGATGATACCAGAAAGGGAAGGGTAATCCAGGACTACCCGTAAAAGATGCACGGGCATTCACTCGCCATCGCGAACAACGCGAAGGCCTGTCCGGGGCTCATAGATAACAGAAACAATGTGAATATCATCGCCCTTTCTGGCTGTAGCCAGCCCTTCCCAGCGTTCGCCACTTGTTTGAGTGAGCGGGATCAGGATGCGCCCCACCCCCTTCCCGGGCATCGTCTCCCGTGCTGCATTTATCGCCGCCTGGGGAACATCGTTTGAGTCAGCGGATCCTGAGATCATCGTTTCTCTGACACTCACCTGGCTCATATCCCATGCAAACTCTGCCGCATCCGACCAGGGGCGTAACACCTCCCCATTCCATCGGGCAAGAACCACGGTGACGCTCATCTCGTCCAACCGTGTCGGGGTCCGGGTATCCTCCTGCCACTGCCCGGGCGTCATAACGTATCCGTCGTCTAGGGCGAGCGCGTTCAGGTTCGCCATCGTTTTGTCCCCCCGGTCCTTCCCGTCTGCCATCATGTCTCTTTCCATGAGAGCCTCCGGTATTGTTGCCTGCACATCAGGGTCGAAGACGCCCTCGATCAAATCTCTGGCGTCGCCGGGCATGACAATCTGGCCTTGCTTCGCAAGACACCTGGCAGTGAGCCATAGTTGCCCGTGTTTTGGGTAAACAAACGCCCCGGTCGGGAACATTCGCATGTACCAGTCTTCGTCGGGGGTATCGGTCAGCGGGGGCGCCAGTACCAGCAGAGTGGGCGTTCCCCGGTCTCCCCGTTCAGGTATCAGGTGCCGGTGAAGCCGCCCGGATCGCTGGATAATAAGGTCCATCGGGGCGAGATCGGTTACCATGACGTCAAAGTCGAGGTCAAGCGATTGCTCCACCACCTGGGTAGCAATTAGGATCTGCCCTTGCCGTTCTTCGCGGGTGCTTTCCTTCCCAAACTGCTTGAGTACCTTCCGCTCAATGGTCAGGCGGTCGCCCATCGCAAACCGGGCATGAAAGAGCGTGACACGCTCTTTCCCAAAGAGGGCAGAGAGGCGCTCGTAGGCTAAAATCGCATCTTTTACCGTATTCCTAACCCAGCAGGCGCACTGTCCACCGGTGACCGCGCCCCTGAGCCGATCCTCAACATCCTCGAGTGAACTGGTCAATTCAACCTGAACGTACCTGTGGGAACGACTGTCAGGAGTAATTGGGAGTTCTTCGAGGCCATTTGCCGAGACTCTGGTGACGAGAGGATATGCAGTCTCCTGGACAGATACAGAGTCGCACCCCAACACCTTGCAGAAACTCGCGATCAGGTCCTGCCGCTGGTGCATCGGCAGAGTAGCGGAGAGGAGGATCGCACTTCCACCAAGCGCTGCGTGGAATTCGAGCAGGTGCTGAAGGAGGGTGTGCATGTAGGCATCGTAGGCATGAACTTCGTCAACGATCAGTATGTTACGGGCAAGTCCAAGCAGACGGAGCGACTGGTGGCGGAAGGGAAGTATACTCATTAGTGCTTGATCGATAGTTCCGACACCCACCGAGGCAAGTAGCGATTTCTTCCGGTTGTCGGCAAGCCATACCGTGCATTGTGCCGATGCAGTCGCTTCTTCCTCTCCGTAGTGTTCACGAACATCGCCCCCCCTCGGTCCGATCGACTGTCTGAATGTATCCGAGAGGTGACGGGCGCTATGAGCGAGCACGAGCGATGGGTGCTCACCGTCAGCGAAGATCCGCTGATACGCCTTTCCGAGACGCTCATACATGGCGTCGGCTGTAGCCATCGTGGGGAGTCCTATAAAGATACCCTCTCCGGCTCCGGCCTCGATGAGCCGGTGCGCAAGGACGAGGGCCGCTTCGGTCTTCCCGCCTCCGGTCGCCTCCTCTATGATGAAAAGTTCAGGATCCGCGTGCAACTGGCAATGTGAGACAGTCTCCTGTAAGGTTGTTGGCGTTTTGAGTTGTGGAAAGAGATTGGCCATGCCGGTGTGCGATGAGACCCGGGATGGAAGAACTCCCGCCTCCTCTACTGCCTTCTCTGCTGTGGGCAACGCAAACCTACTCCAGTATTCTCGAAGAGGCATCGGTTCGGAGTGGAACTGGAAGTAGGTCCCGGAACCAATCCAGTCGCTCAGGACCGCCAGGCCAGCAATCAGCCAGGAGGTCCGCTTGAAGAAGTTGGTGGGGTCCTTGTGGAACGTAAGAGACTGGTAACCACCATCATAACCGATGAACAAGGTGGCACACGCATCTCCAAACGCACGCGCTGCGGCCCGATCTGCAGAATCAAAGAGGCTTGCTTGGTTGACGTTGTGGGCGGGTTTCTTGGGTGGCACGCCATGATGACCGCTGACCGCCCGGAACCAGGGCCGCCAGGCGTCATTCCAATTCCGAGCTTCCCATGGCTGATCGTGCCGGAACCAGTTCATTTCCCGGGAATACCCCAGGAGATCCGGGTCGACAAGGATCATTGCCATGTCGTCGTGGCGGACTATGTAGTCTCGATAACTTGTCCTATCCTGCAAAAGTGAGAGCAATTGTGGTTTTAGGTTTTGAAAACGCACAGAGAATTTCCCGACGTCGTGCATGGCGAGGAAGAACGGGATGAGCCTCAGCAAGACATCTTCCGGGAGGGGTTTGCTCTTTGTAAACCTGCAAAGGAGGTGCGGATCACGTTCGATCAGCACAGAACCTACAGCGGCGACATCAAGACAGTGGTAGGGGAGGAGATGATATCGCAGAGGATCGTGAGGATCATCGGTTGTCTTTCCCCAATAGGTATAGAAAAGTTCTGGCAAAGGCGTGGTCATAGTGGTAAGTAGTCGGTACTCGAAAGGGCGCATAATTGTATCGATTTTGTTCTCTTGATGTGCGTTTTTGCCCCTCCAAAAGTCTCCGAAGGCCTCAATATCTCGCCATTAAGTCATCCAAGCACCCGGAAAGCAGCGAACGAGTGGGGGATACAAGGATGTATGGAAGAGTCCATGGCGAGGAGTTTATCGGCCTACCATAGCGAGTTCATCCCGGTAAGCAATCCCTGGGAAGATCTCCCGGCAGCGTCGCTCCAGCGGGGCCATCCCGCCCTGCACTCCCGCAGACCACCAGGGCACTCCCCGGGCAGTTGTGTGTCACAGAGGATACACAACAGAGTTCTTTTTTCTTCGTTGTGGGACAGCAGGCCCCCCGAGCGCCCCGGTCGACACGGCCCTGGCAGGACGGCTCCCAGAGGACAAAACCCCTCACCGCACCCCCTGACCCCCCACCCCAAACCAACAAGGTTTTCATCCCGCCGGCGAACACCTCCCACTGCTGCAGACAGCCCCGCGCCCGGGCACAGACAACCCCAACCATGCCGCATCAAAGACCACAGAACGGAGATGACACCATGAAGGTGCTTGTGAGAACCCCCGAAGGAGTTGAAGAAGTCAGGGACGTCGATGCCGANNACATCATCCCCGGCGACCTCCTGGACGACGGCTCGCTCGTGCTCGACCTCTGGGACGAACTCTCGGACGACGACTACCTGGCAATCGGCCTCTACGACTGAGCATGGCGGTGCAGGGCGAGCCGGACCCCTCATCGCACCCCCGCCCGGCCCGTTCCTCTCCCGCACCAGCCGGGCGTAACACCCCTCACAGAGGTTCGCCTGCGTCTCCCGCGAGCGGTAGACCGCCTTCCCCGCCGTACAGATATCACACCGGCCGAGGTCCACCCGCGCCCGCTCAAACGCCCGCGGGTCCAGCACCCCCGGGAGCGGCCGTATGACGTTTGCAACAGGGTTGCAACGGGGAGCGCAACCACTCTGCGAACGAGAACCCTCCGGTATGACGTTTGAATACCGATACCCCGATACAGTTCCGGTCTCGATCGCTTCGTTTGCAGGAGTTGCAGAAACACGCGAAACGCCCCCATCATGCATGCGAACCCGGGAGACTTCCGGCGGAGCCTGATCCGGTGAATCATGTGCTCCGGGATCTGTTGCAAACGATCCCTGATCGCCGGAATCGATCCCGGCTAAAACATCTCTGTTCCGGGATTCCCCCCCTGCTTGCGGGTAATCATCGCCCCCGATCTCGTTGCAACCGTCGTTGCAACCATCATTGCAACCCGGATCCGGAGGCGGCGGGGAGTCATCCTCCAGCCAGACCACGGCCTGCGCCACCCACTCCCGGTAGCGCTCGGCGTCAAACTGGAAGTGGAGCTCGTGCCGGCGGACGACCGTCCCGGTGCTCTCATCAAGCACCGTCGCGTCCACCACACCGAGCGCCGGGCACTTCTCGAGGAGCCCGCAGTAGGTCGTGCCCCTCGCGGTGTAGCCCTGCAGGATCCGCCGGACCTGGTGGTATGACAGCCCGGTCGCCTGCTGCAGCATCCGGATCGTGAACGTCTCCCAGCCCATGTGCGCAATCGTGGCGAGCGCCGCAGCCTCGTTCCTGGTCATCTTCGACTCCTGCCCGCAGCCCTCCTGGCTGATCGCCCCGTAGAGCCGTGCTGCCGCGTCAAAGTCCTGCCGGGTCGCCTCGATCCTAATCACGCCGTCCACCTCCTCCCCGGGGAGCTGCAGGAACCGCAGCGCCGCGTGACACTTGATCAGGTCAAAGAGCATCGCGGGGTTCCGGCGGTTTGCGGCGTTTGAGAACTCGATACGCCGGGCGAAGGGGATCCGGACGAAGATCCGGTGCTGCTTCACGATCGACCAGAGCGCCCGGGCGGTGAGGACGTCCGGGTCGTCCCCCCGGGTCAGTTCGCCCGCCTCCACCCGCTTGAGGTGCTCAAGCACCCGTGCGTCCTGTTCGGCCGAGTCATCGATCCAGACCGTCAGCATCCGGTTCATCACCTGGTCGTCGCCCGGGTTCTCGACCTTCGCGAGCCACCAGACGCACCGTTTGGGTATCGAACAGACCCGGAGTTGCCGGTCGGCCGTGATGGTCCGGTGTACGATCGGTTCGTGGAAGGACGTGGTTGCCGACTTCAAGACCTCCTGCAGGTCGTCCGAGAGCGTCGCATCATCAAAGAGGAAGACGGTCCCCGGCCGGAGGTCATCGTCGTAGTAGAGCGCCTTATCCGAGACGGTCCCGGTGAGTCTGTAGGCCTCCGGGATGAGGTTCTGCATCGTGGTACAGGCATGGCTCTTCCCCTTCCCTGAGTTGCCGGAGACGGCGACGTGCAGCCCGCGGGTGTTCTCGACCGACTGCGAGGCGATGGACATCGCGAGGCACTCCGCGACGGTCCGGTCGCCGACGTGGCTCTTGTTGAAGGTGTCGAGGAGGAAGGCAAGCGGGTCGCCGTGCTGCAGGATCGCAAGGGCACGGTCGTGGTACTCGTCGGGAGGAGGGGGGGTCTCCTCCTGCTTCCAGGCCGGCTTCGGTTCATACATCGCCCGGAGTTCCGGCCAGCGTTGGGCTCCCCCACCGCAGCTTTGGTGGTGGCAGCCGGCGAAGATGGCGTCGTTTGCAAACTGGATGGCAAACGCCCCGTCCTTGTGCGCCCCCGAGAACGGGCATTCCGCAAGAACATAGAGGGTCCCGCCCTGCCAGGGCCTCGTCGACCGGACAGCGATTCCATGGTCGGCGAGCCAGCAGGCGAGGTCGATGCTGCCGCCCTTCCTCCGCGGTGCCGGTTCGTCCTTCGGGAGGAGTCCTGCGAGGTGCTGCAGCCGCTCCAGCGGAACGATCTCCATCTCCGGTGGAATAGAGAGGATCTTCGCCCGCCGGTGGGGGCGCTCCGGGGTGGAATCCCCCTTCCGGGAGAGCGTCCCGTAGAGTTTCCAGATCCGGGCGGCGTTGTAGTTCGCGGTATCGACCGTGATCACATCGTTCGAGAAGAGGGCGTCAAGGGTCGTAAGAACCCCCTTCACGACCTCCGTCGCGGCCTCATCATTCGGGAGGTCGATCCAGTAGAGGAGGTGCGCCCCGTTCCCGGAATCGGCCCGGACCGGCTCCCCGAACCCCTGCTCAGAAAGATACGCCGCGATTCGCCCCGCAGCGTCGAGCGCCGCGTCGTGCTCCGCGTCCGTCGACGAGACCCCGCTTGGCCGGACCGGGTCGATGTCGACCGGGAGCCAGCGGCGCCGGAGGATGTCGGTATCCGCGGTCGTCGCATCCTTCCGGGAGAGCCGCATCTTGATCCGGTTCGCCCGCCGGGCGAGCAAGCCTGGGTTGACGGTATTTAAGGTGACGTAAATCCCCGCAACCGCCGGGTCGGCGTCAAGCGCCTCGACGGCCCGGACCAGCCTCTCGTGGTCATCAAAGTAGCCCGAGTGCGTCGCACCGTCGGCGAGCGTCCGGACCTCGATCACCCCGCCAGGAGCAAGAACCCCCACCGCTCGGCGGATCCCATCACTCATAACCCCACCTCCGGCAGGAGGGGAAAGAGCGGGGCGCTCGCCGCCTCCCCGCGGATCACCCGCCGGAAGGAGACCAGGGGGATGACCCAGGACCCCGCCCGGCCCGCGGGGTGCAGCGCCGCGTGTCCCTCGATCGTCACTTCGCCCGTGACGACGCCGCGGACGTGCCGCACCCGTGAGAGGGCCACCGGGGCCGGCCGGCCCGCAAAGATCAGGCTTCGTACGTCTTCAGGCGCAATCCGGTAGGCTTCCGCCTCCACACCGATAACAAGCCCGCCCGCCGCGGTGCAGGCGAGGGTGCCCACCTCCGGCATCATGGCCGCCCCCGCTCGACCTCGACGGTATACTGGTGGTTCCGGGTTCTCCGGACATGGATTGCTCGGATCGCGCCGACCACCGCCTGCGGGACCAGGAAGAGCGGCACCAGGGTGACGTTTATCTCCTCCGGCGAAGAAGTACCTCTGGCAGTCTGGCGGAGCGCGTGGTGGCACTTCAAGTCCGGGCTGCCGTCTCTGGTTCTCGGTTCGATATCTCCCCTATCCGGGGTTCTTCTGTCGTGTTGCATGCTTGTTTTCTCCCTGCACCAGGACTCTGCCCGGCGCATACATCATTCTCGGAGACCGTTGGTTAAAAGGCTAACCCAATGGTCCTGAATTAAACAATAGGCCCCATATAAACGTTTCTTTATCAAAAAAGTGGAACCCGGAGAAAAAAGCCGGAATTGCGAATCGCAGACAGAATCCGGGATAATGATCCGCTCGACCTTTCCGGGAGCATCCCGGAGACTGATCCCCGGGCACGAGATCGACGACCCCGGCCTCCGTGAGGTGATTCAAGTACTCATGAGAGGTTGACGTTCCGGGCGGGAGGTATTCCCGGGCCGCCTCAAAGACCGCGGCCGCATTCAGGTGGCCCCTCCAGGGACGGCAGCAAGAGTGGCTCGCTCCCTGATGAGCGGGTAGTTCGCCGCCTCCCAGCCGAGGGTGCCGCCGAGCAGGTTCGTGACGTGCCGGAACCCGTGCTTCTGCAGGATACTTGCCGCAAGGCTCCCCTTGAACCCGGCATCGCAGTGGACGACGATCTGTTTGTCCCGGGGGATCTCGTCCAGGTGCTCCTCGAGGTGCCCGACGTAGATGTGGTGGGAGCCCCGGATGTAGCCCTTCTCGTCCCGGTGGTTGATATCCCGCACGTCAAGGATGTAGACCGACGGATCGTCCTGGTTCTCCGCGAGGTCGCCGGGCGACCAGACCCCGGTCCTCTCGCTCCGCTCACCCTGTTTGAACCAGGCCGGAAACCCGCCGGCGAGGTACCCGGTGATGTTGTCGTAGCCGAGCCGCACAAAGTGGCGCACCACGTGGTCGAGATCCAGGTTGAAGTCGTCGACCAGGACGATCGGATCCTCGTAATTCAGGAAGTACCCCATGAAGAGGGGGAGACCGGCCCGCCAGATGTTGATGCTCCCGGGGATATGCCCGCCGGCAAAACTTGTCGGTGACCTGATATCGACGATCTGCGCCCCCCGGTCTACGGGAGGGCGGATATCGCGTGCTGATACAGCCCGCAGATGCGGCAGGTTGTAGATCAGGGGCGGGCCGGACTTATTGAGTTCCCGCATCTTTGCGAAGTATGGCGGCTCGTAGATTCGTTCGTTCACCTTATGCTCGACAAACTCCTTCTTCTCCAGAGAGAGCAACCGGTTCGTCGCCACTTCAAAACCGATGGTCGTGTACTCCCGGTCACTGATCTTCCCGCCGCAGACCGACCCGGCACCGTGGGCAGAGCAGACGATGACGCCGTCGCCGAGGGTGAGGATCTTCTCGTGCAGGCTCGCATACAGCATCTCCGACATCTCCCGCCGCCGGTCTTCACCGGCAAGGTCGGTCCTCCCGACCTCCCCGGCAAAGAGCGCATCCCCGGTAAAGACCATCAGCGGATCGTCCGAGACCGACCGGTCACGCGCCAGGAGGGATATGCTCTCTTGCGTGTGGCCCGGCGTCTCCAGCACCTCAAGTTCGATCGATCCGAGCCCAAACGTCTCCCCTTCGCCGACACCGGTGCCGAACCCGAACTCCTCCCGTCTCCCGTGGAGGATCTCAGCCCCGGTCGGGCGGGCAAGTTCCCGGGAGCCACTGACATAATCCTCGTTTTTGTGCGTCTCAAAGATCCCCGTGATCTTCATGTTCCAGGCTTCGGCGATATTCGTGTAGACCTGGCAGTCGCGCCTCGGATCGATGACCGCCGCCTCTCCGCCCGCTCCGATGATGTATGAATTGTGGGCAAGGATATCGGACTTTATCTTCTCAAACAGCATCTCCTCATCTCCCGGGGAATGGGTTTCGCGTTCCCGTCTGCCGGAATGCGGGGGGAGATATAAAAAATTACCGGGATCCCGGGAAGAGCGGTATTACCGCCCGCCGCCCGGACACCGGTCGACCGCGGGAGGGCGGGGGCGCTCACCCGGCCGGGCGGTCCTGACATTGAGGATATTCCCCACCGCCTTGAACGCATCCTCAAGCTCGGAGAAGTTCGGGATCCGGCAACTCCGGAGGATGCGCAGGCCGCTCCTGATACTGTCGCCACCAAGCATGCACCCCACCACCATCTTATCCGTGTTCCGGGAGAACCGGACAATCTCGTTTGCGATGTGCGCCGGATCGGCGAGTGTGGTCGGCACAGCGATCACAAACGCAATATCCCAGAAATCCTGGTGCTGGATCAGTACATCAAAGAGAGCGGCAAACCGGGCGGCGTCGGCGTCCCCGATGATATCCATGGGGTTTGCGTGGTTCCAGCACGACGGCAGGAACACGTTGAGTTCACGAAACACATCTTCGGGGAGGTCGACCATATCGATCCCGTGCGTCTCGGCGTAATCGGAGGCGAGGACAGCAAACCCCCCCGCGCTGGTGACGGCTATCGCGCGGTTCCCCTGCGGGTATCCCTCGCTTGCCAGGAGTTCAGCCAGGTTGAAGGCGTCCCGCAGGGTTTTGACCGGGAT
>JGI24711J26586_10001775_pt1 | contig 16147 bp, 17 predicted proteins | sample BioPla3DNA1_FD_26586 | JGI IMG/M metagenome (IMG submission 26586)
TTGTGCTCATCGAGTAGAATAAAGTTTTCAGAGAGAATATCCTGAAATGCGAGCTCTTTTCGGTCTGCTAGTGGGTGATTCTTAGAAAGCACCACGTAGAATTCTTTTTTGAAAAGTTGTTTGATGACCAGTAAATCGTTTTTGATTGGCGCAAGTGAGCCCAACAAACTAAAGTCGATTTGCCCATCAAGTAGTTTCATCATAAGACTATTTGAACCACCACGAATGGCTTTAACTTGTGAAAATGGTGCTAAGTCTTCATTTTGCTGCAATAATTCTGTCAAAATGTAATTGCAGATAATCGGTGGAAAACCGACGGTCATCATAGGATTGAGTGACTGGTGAACTTCATTAACAGCCGTTTTGATTTGCAGTAAGACATCTTCAACGTGACTTTGAAAAATATCTCCTTGCAAGGTTAATTCAGCCGTGCGGTGTGATGGGTCTTTGATGATTAAATCACAACCTAATTCTTTTTCCAAGCGCTTGATAGCGTAAGAAATCGTTGGTTGACTGACTTTGAAATACTGTGCAGCACCAGTATAAGATTTTAATTTTCCAAGCTGGTAAAAATATTCTAAATCACGTAAATTCATGCTTACCTCCTTGCCTTATTTTACCATAATCTTTTTCAATCTACTTATAAATATTTTTTATTAAAACTAACGCGTTTGACTATAAGAAGTTTGGCAGTTTATAATGACCCGCATAAGATCTTTCTACATATTTAAATAGCCTATTAGGAGGAAAAGTCATGCGTGGACATGAAATTTTAAATAACCCGTTTTTAAATAAAGGGACTGCCTTTACTATGGAAGAACGTAAAGAACTTGGTTTGCTTGGTATTTTGCCACCTTACGTTCAAACAATCGAAGAACAAGCTGAACAAGCTTACCAACACTTCTTGCGTAAACCATCAAATCTTGAAAAACGTCATTTCTTGATGGAAATCTTCAACACTAACCGTACACTTTTCTACTACCTATTCAACCAACACATCGTTGAATTTAACCCAATTGTGTACGATCCAGTTATCGCTGAAACAATCGAAGAATACAGTGAATTGTACGTTGACCCACAATACGCTGCATACCTTGATATAACCACCCAGAAAACATTGAAGAAACTTTGCGCAATGCTGCTGGTGACCGTGACATCCGTTTGATCGTTGTAACAGATGCTGAAGGTATCCTTGGTATTGGTGACTGGGGTGTCCAAGGTGTGGATATCTCTGTTGGTAAATTGATGATCTACACAGCTGCAGCTGGTATCGACCCTGCTTCAGTTATGCCACTTGTTATTGATGCTGGTACAAACCGTAAAGAACTTTTGGAAAATCCAATGTATCTTGGTAACCGCCACGAACGTGTCACTGGTGACCAATACTACGAATTTATCGACAAATTTGTTCAAACAGCAGAAAACATGTTCCCTAAATTGTACCTTCACTGGGAAGATTTCGGTCGTTCAAATGCTGCTAACATTCTTAACAAATACAAAAAAGAAATTCCAACATTTAACGATGACATCCAAGGTACTGGTATCGTTGTTCTTGGTGGTATCTTCGGTGCTATGGACATCACTGGTGAAAAACTAACTGACCAAGTTTACCTTTGCTACGGTGGTGGTTCTGCTGGTGCTGGTATTGCTGACCGCGTTCACGCTGAAATGGTTTCAGAAGGTTTGACTCCAGAAGAAGCTTACAAACACTTCTTCATGATTGACAAACAAGGTCTTCTTTTCGATGACATGGAAGATTTGACACCTGCTCAAAAACCATTTGCTAAAAAACGTGAAGACTTCGCTGACTGCGGTGACATGACTAGCCTTCTTAACGTTATTAAAACAGTTAAACCAACAATCTTGGTTGGTACATCAACTGATGCTGGTGCCTTCACTAAAGAAGTGGTTGAAGCAATGTGTGAAAACACTGAACGCCCAGTTATCTTCCCAATTTCTAACCCAACTAAGAAATTAGAAGCTACAGCAGAGCAAGTTATTGAATGGTCAGACGGTAAAGCATTTGTTGCGACTGGTGTGCCTTCAGGTACAGTAAGCTACAAAGGTGTTGATTACCAAATTGGTCAAGCAAACAACGCTTTGATCTACCCAGGTCTTGGTCTTGGTATGTTGGCATCTGAAGCTTCACTTCTTACAGATGAAATGATTGGTGCGGCTGCTCACTCACTTAGCGGTCTTGTAGATCCAGGTCAACCAGGTGCACCTGTTCTTCCACCATTCCAATACGTTGCTGAAGTTTCTATCAAAGTTGCAGAAGCAGTTGCTAAAAAAGCTCAAGAACAAGGTTTGGCTCAAGCTGAAGAAAAAGATATGGCTAAAGCTGTTCGCGACCTTAAATGGTATCCAAAATATTAATTTAGGAGGATAACCATTCGTATGAAAAAATTAAAAGATATTAAAATTGCAGGTCTTTCTCTACCGCTTTATACGGCTCTGGTTATCATTTTAGCTGTTGTTATTGCTATGGGAAAATTGCCACTGAACATGGTGGGAATTACCTTTATGTTAGTTGTTTTAGGTCACCTCTTTTATTTCCTTGGTGAGAGATTGCCGTTTTGGAATACTTACCTTGGTGGTGGCTCAGTATTTACCCTACTCGTAGCAGCAGTGCTTGCTGCAACAGGTCTTGTACCAAAATCTGTTGTTGAAGCAACATCAAGCTTTATGAGTGACTGGGGATTCTTAGATTTTTACATTGCTGCTTTAATCTGTGGCTCTATTTTGGGAATGAACCGCAAACTTTTGGTGAAAGCTTCTGCTAAATTCATTCCTGTTGCTCTTTTATCTATGGTTGTCGGATTCTTTGCAACAGGTGCTGTAGGTGCCCTTCTTGGTCAGGGCTTTGGTCACTCTGTCATGTATATCTCCTTTGCACAAATGGCAGGTGGAATGGGAGCAGGTATTGTTCCTTTATCAAAAATCTACGCAGCAGGACTTCACACGGATGCTTCAGGTATCTTGTCACAATTAGCGCCAGCAACAACACTTGGTAATATTTTTGCTATTATCGGTGCTATTGTGCTTGCGCGTGGCTTTGCCAATACAAAATTCAATGGACACGGTGTGCTTATCCCTGTGGATAAAGATGATTTGAAAAAATCAACTGTAACACTTGACCCTACCAAAATTGGTGTTGGGATGATGATTGCTTTTGCCCTTTTCCTTGTCGGTGTCATCCTCAATGCCTTTGTGCCAAAAGTGCACAGCTATGCCTTTATGATTATCATTGTGTTTGTCCTCAAAGCACTTGATATTGTGCCAAAAGAGTTGGAAGAAACAGTTGTGATGTTTAACCGAGTTATCATGACAAATCTTACGCATGCCGTTCTTGCTGGTATTGGTCTTGCCATGATTGATTTAACGTCTCTTGCGCAAGCTATGACTTGGCAATTTGTCCTTATCAGCTTGACATCAGTTGTTTCAATGGGACTTGCAAGCTGGATTTTAGGTCAAGTTCTTGGCATGTATCCAGTAGAAACAGCTATTGGANCTGGTATGATTAACAACTCTATGGGTGGTACAGGAAATATCGCTGTGCTATCAGCAGCAGACCGCATGGAAATGATTGCCTTTGCCCAAATGGCTAATCGACTTGGCGGTGCAATTGTCCTCATTCTTGGAGGAATCCTTATTCAATTTTTACATTAATTCAACAATTTTGACTCCTTTAAAATGTACTGAATAACCTTTTAGATTGTGTTTTACTCTGAAAAAATAGACAATATTATTACCCTGAACCCCTTAGCTTGCTCACCACAAGTTAAGGGGTTATTTTGTGCGAGTTTTAATATAAAAGTTATCCACAAGGTGGAAAAATAATCCTACTTTATCCACAGAATATTCAACAATTGGGTAAAAAATAATGTTTTCCTCTCACATACTTTGGTCTCTCTTGCGGTCTGTGTTATAATAAAACCATGGAAATTTTCGATACACACACGCATTTAAACGCTGATGATTTTGCTGGTCGTGAAGCAGAAGAATTGGCTTTTGCTAAAGAAATGGGCGTCACTCGACACAATGTTGTCGGATTTGATGCACCAACTATTAAACGAGCTATTGAGTTAGCTGAAGAATACCCTGAAATTTACGCTACAATCGGTTGGCATCCAACTGAAGCAGGTTCTTATAATCAAGAAATTGAGGACATGATTGTTTCAAATCTCTCACACCCAAAAGTGATTGGTCTTGGTGAGATTGGTCTTGATTATTATTGGATGGAAGACCCAGAAGACGTTCAAATTGAGGTTTTCAAACGTCAAATTCAACTTTCTAAAGAGCACAATCTGCCTTTTATCGTGCACACTCGTGATGCTATGGAAGATACTTACAAAGTTATCAAAGAGGTCGGTGTTGGACCACGTGGTGGGATTATTCACTCATTTTCTGGTTCTTTGGAAATGGCAGAGCGCTTTGTCGAGCTTGGCATGATGATTTCATTTTCAGGTGTTGTCACATTTAAAAAAGCTCTTGATGTTCAAGAAGCTGCGCAAAAATTACCACTTGATAAGATTTTGGTTGAGACAGATGCGCCTTATCTTGCCCCAGTTCCAAAACGAGGTCGTGAAAATCGCACAGCTTACACACGCTATGTAGTGGATAAAATTGCTGAACTTCGTGGATTAACAAGCGAGGAAGTAGCAAAAGCAACATCAGACAATGCAAAGAGGTTATTTAACTGTGACTGAAAAAATTAAAATTCAAGAAGTCCTAGTCGTTGAGGGAAAAGACGATACTGCAAATTTGCGCCGCTTTTACGACGTGGACACTTACGAAACACGAGGCTCTGCTATCAATGATGATGACCTTGAACGCATTGAAAAACTAAATGACCTTCGTGGCGTTATCGTCTTTACAGACCCTGATTATAATGGCGAACGCATTCGTAAAATTATCATGAATGCTATTCCAAATGTGAAACACGCTTTTCTAAATCGTGGCGAAGCCGTTCCAAAATCAAAAAGCAAAGGTCGCTCGCTTGGAGTAGAACACGCAAACTTCGAAGACTTGCAAAAAGCGCTCAAAGGTGTTTTAGGAAACTTTGATGATGACAATCAATTCGACATCACAAGAGCTGATTTGATGCGTTTAGGACTTTTAATGGGAGGCGACAGCCGTAAACGTCGTGAATACCTTGGCGAAGAACTCCGCATCGGCTATAGCAACGGCAAACAACTTCTCAAACGCCTAGAACTCTTTGGTATCACTCTAGCTGAAGTCGAAGAAGCGATGGAGAAATACGAAGGATGAAAAAAGTCGCACTCTTGCGAGGTGTTACACCAGTTGGTCAAAATCGGATTCCTAAAATGGCTTATCTTGTTGAGATTTTGACAGAAGCAGGTCTTGAAAATGTTAAGACATATATTCAAAGTGGCAATATTGTTTTTGAGACGGATTTAGCTGATAATGCTATTTGCACCTTGATTCATGATACGATTAAGGAAAAAATCGGAGCTGATTTATCTGTTGTTCTTAAAGAGCAACCGCAGCTTACAACGGCAATTATTGAAAATCCCTTTGATGAAAGCTATGACGCTTCACGTGTTCACCTTGTTTTTACAAATGACCAGTTTTCGCAGGATAAGTTAGCTGACCTGTTAGAAACTGACTTTGGTGATGAAATCTTGCGAGCAGGAAGTGAATGCCTCTATCTCTATTTACCAAGAGAAGCCAAGAAAAAGCGACTGAATACCAATTATTTAGAAAAACAATTACACATCACAGCTACCATGCGAAAGCTCAGAAGTGTTTCACGTTTAAGCCAGATGTGATACAATAAGAACCTAGATTGATAGAAACGAAAGGAAAGAAATCTTTATTCTGGGGATAACCTGTGGATAAGGAAAATACTATGAGAATTGCAGATTACAGCGTGACGCGTGCTGTCCTTGAGCGTCATGGATTTACTTTTAAAAAATCATTTGGACAGAACTTTTTGACAGATACTAACATTCTACAAAAAATTGTGGATACTGCTGAGATTGATAAGAATGTCAACGTTATCGAAATTGGTCCTGGTATCGGTGCTTTGACAGAATTTTTGGCTGAAAATGCTGCTGAAGTTATGGCGTTTGAAATTGACGACCGTTTGATTCCGATTTTGGCTGATACGCTTCGCGATTTTGACAATGTCAAAGTCATCAATGAAGATATTTTGAAATCAGACCTTCAAAGCCGTATCAAAGAATTTGCTAACCCAGACCTTCCAATCAAGGTCGTAGCAAACCTTCCTTACTACATCACAACACCAATCTTGATGCACTTGATTGAATCAAAAATTCCATTTGCAGAATTTGTCGTGATGATGCAAAAAGAAGTAGCGGACCGTATCTCAGCAGAACCAAATACCAAAGCTTACGGTTCACTTTCAATTGCGGTGCAATACTACATGACAGCAAAAGTCGCTTTCATCGTGCCACGTACAGTCTTTGTGCCAGCGCCGAACGTTGATTCAGCCATCTTGAAAATGACACGTCGTGAACAACCACTTGTTCAAGTTAAAGACGAAGATTTCTTCTTCCGCATTGCTAAAATCAGTTTTGTTCACCGTCGTAAAACTCTTTGGAATAACTTGACAAGTCACTTCGGGAAAGCAGAAGAAACAAAAGCTAAACTTGAAAAAGCTCTTGAAATCGCAGATATTAAACCATCAATTCGTGGTGAAGCTTTATCAATTGCAGACTTTGCAAAATTAGCTGACGCCTTGAAAGAAGTCGGTTTATAATAAAAAAACAACTCGAAAGAGTTGTTTTTTTTATGCTTAAAATAGATGATGAGTTAAACTTGCCACTACTGTTGAAAAGTCATGCCAAGGCTGTGACATCACTAATTTATAAAATATAATCAAACTCATTGTTAATCTCCTAAAAATTTCAGTTACCAATATCGCTTTTATTATGCCATAAAATGTATAGCTGTGAACGCTCAAGTCATAAACGGTTAATATTCAGTCGCAAACGGTAAGGATTATTGAAAAGTTTACCGTTTACGATGAAAAAACAACTGTTTACGACATAGTCGGTTGTTATGCGAAAATTCTGATAAAATAAAACTTATCAATCACGATGACAAAAATAATTTAGGAGACATTAAAATGAACAAAAAAACGATTGAACAATTTGCCCCAATGACAGCTGAAGAGCTTGCGTGTGTTGAGGGTGGAAATCAGGTCTTTGCTGGAGGCGGGGGAGTGTTAAAACCAGATTACCCTTGGTGGAGGATAGATCCTCTCATCGACTTTCGACTACTTTGACACAATAGTTGTCTAGAGGAATGTGGAAAAATGAGCATTGATAAAAGAAGTTAAGCTATCTTATTTGACTTCATTCTTTTTTAGAAAAGGAGTATTTATGATAGAAAAAGTAAAGAACTTACTTGCTCCAAAACTGTTGGCAATATTTTTTATCTATTATCATCTATTTGGATTAAAGTTTGTAATGTTTACTATTTTAGAGCGATTTGATTTACCATTAACGGAATATCATTACCCTCTTCTTAATATTTTTACCATCCTATTTATTATTGTACTGGTGATATACCTAAGACGAAGAAGACCAGAAATATTTCAAATAAGACCACTAAAACCTTTAGATTATTTAGTAACTTTGCTTGCTTTTGGGGTGATATACGCTTACTTCAGTAATCTTTTATTTATTGGTGGAGATATAAAAAATGATTTATTATTTTTCCGTGATTCCCCATTGGCGTTTTTGGTAGTATTACAACCCTTTATTATCGGACCAATCCTAGAAGAGTTAGTTTATCGTGGTGTTTTGATGACGAGCTTTTTTGAGAAATCAAAATTTTACCTAGATTGCTTACTATCTGCTGTGATCTTCTCAGTAGCTCATCTATTTTCTTATGGTTTGAGTTTAGAGGTATTTAAAAACTATGCTTTTCTTGGTTTCATTTTAGCGATTCTTTTTAGAAAAACACGGTCAATCTATCCATCAATTCTTGTTCACATGGCGTGGAATATTTATCTTAGCTGGCATCTGATTGCCTTTATTTTCTTTGAAAGGTAGTAAAAATCATGAAAAAATTACCGTTTACGACGAAAAAACGACCGTTTACGACATAGACGTTTATTTCGCAAAATTTCTGCTACAATTAAATATGTCAGTCACATGACACGTCATTTCCAGGAGATTTAAATGACATAAGGACTTTAGTCGCAGTGTTACTAAGAAATGTTGTTGCAATGTAAAAGGGAATCTTAGGCACTTGCGAGATATTATGGGAGAAACCTATCTTTGAAAATTCATCGTTTTCAAGATGATATTAGAGGAAAGTAAGTTAGGATGCTTACTTCCCTTTTCTTTTTACACTTAAAAAAGAAATTAAGGACAATGGGAGGATTTTATGAAAAACTCGCATAAATTTAGCTGGTTAGTAGCAGTAAGTGCTATTTCAGTGATTTGGATAAAAAAATTTATACTAGAATCGAACGATTTATCGGAAAAACTTGTCTATACAGGAATTTATCTTCTTTATTTAGTCTTAGTTTGGGTTAAAGTGTTCAAANCAAGAAAAAAATAAAACCAGCCAATTTGGCTGGTTATTCTTATTGAAAATCTTTTAAGAGCTTGTCTTTGTAGTAGTTAAAGAAGGATTTTTTGCCGATAACACTGATGGTTTTGCCCTGTAAGCCGTATTTTAGCTTAGAGCTGTCTTTTTCAGTAACCCTTGCAGTTGCTGTGACTTTAAAGAAATTTCCACTTTTTGTTTGGGTAGCAGAACTAGCAATTTTACTAATTTTTCCGCTAACGACGATGGCGTGATTACTAATCTTTTCAAGAGTCAGACGCACATGCTGTCCTTTTTTCAGTTGGCTAACATGGGTTGAATCAACATAGTATGAAATGGCAACTTTTTTGGTTTTAACAATATCAGGATAAATTTCTGCAATTTGGCTTCCTTGAGGGAGAAGAGTTTTCCCTTCAAATTCATCAGAAACATGTAGAATCCCATTTTCTTTAGCTTTTAGAATAGTATCAGATTTTGACAGGCTTGTTTGATCAAGCTGCGCTTGTAAGCTTTCTTTTTCCTGTGTTACTTGAGCTAGCTGTGTTTCAGCTTGGGTCAGTTCTTGCTGGCGCAGACTTTCAATTTGGCTAGCTGCACTGGTATCGTAACTGCCAGTTGAGTAATTTGAAGCAGCTTGTGTTTGTAGGCTTGAAATGGAAGAATTAATGCTATCAATTTGCCCTTGAAGGTCAGCTATAAACTGATTTTTAAGGCTTTCCTTACTGCTAGTAGCAGCATCGCTAGGAAGAGCTTGGAGCTGGCTTAAATAGCTGTTCAGAGTGGCTGTGTACGGATTACCACCAGAAACACTTGTTTGATTGTTTTGAATGGCATCTTTGACCTCTAGGTATTGGCTAGCTTGGTTTTGAAGTTCACTGATTTGTTTGTTAACCGCAGCGTTAGCACGATTAACCCCTGCTTCTTGTTTGGCAACCGAATCATTTGCCTGAGAAACTTGAGCCGTAATGGTTTTACTTTGGCTAAGAAAACGATCGATAGTTGCAGCACAGCCAAATTCATCATCACCTGAAAAAAGATTTTTATTCTGATTGAGGCTGTCTTTTAGTGTGTTTAGGGCATTTTGCTGACGCTCATCTCGCTCGATTTGGGTCTGAATAGCTTTGATTTGACTTTCTTCTAATTTATCCGAGTACTGGATAAGCAAATCCCCTTTTTTGACCGTTTTGTTTTCGCTCAAGTGATTCACAAGAACGGTGTTATTGCTAGTAGATTGCACGACATCGATAATTTTTGTAGGACGAAGGCTACCAACAGAAGTGACAGTGATTTCTTTTTTTCCAATGAGAGAAAATAGCAGTAAAAAAAGCACGAAAGCCGTCATTGGAAGAACCAAGAGTGTCGCAAAATTATGGTAACGTCTGTGGTAGAATTCAGCCGATTGAAATAATTTAGGGTTCATGATTCCTCCTTATTCTTGAAATAGCTGAGCGTAAAAGCCAGGATTTTGCATGAGTTGCTCGTGATGACCTTGTTCGATAATTTGCCCTTTATCAAGGACGATGACACGGTCAGTTTGCTTGGCAATGCTTAAACGGTGAGCAACAAAGATAATGGTTTTGTCTTTTAGAGCTAACAAATTGTGGATAACACGTTTTTCGGTCAGCACATCAAGACCGCTTGTTGCTTCATCTAAGATTAAGACAGGTGACTTAGTCAGAAGAGCTCTGGCAATAGCTAATCGCTGTTTTTGACCGCCAGATAAACCAGCCCCATCTGATAACTCAGTGTGGTAAGCCATTGGCATAGCTTCAATGTCAGCACGAATTTCAGCGATTTCACAGGCCTTGATAATGTCTTCTTGAGTAATCGCATCAGAAGCACCTAAAGTGAGATTATCAAGGATACTTCCAGAAAAGGCATAAGATTGTTGTGGGAGGTAGTTGATGTGTTGACGAAGAACTTTTTTATCAATAGTTTTATAGTCGTAGCCTCCCAAGGTGATTTGACCTTGATTTGGACTATAAAAGTTCACCATCATTTTAGCTAAAGTCGTTTTTCCAGAACCACTTACGCCGACGAGACTAACTTTTTCACCTTCCTTGATATGAAGTTTAATGTGACTAAGAGTATCACGTCCAAAGCCGTATTTGTAAGAAACATCATCAAAGACAAGGTCACCTTTGAGAAACTCTTGATTATCAATCACTTGCTTGTTATCAAATTCAGAAGATACCAGATAAACTTCGTTAAGTCGCTTGTTAGCCACTTTCGCAGACTGTAACTTAGTTTGCAAGTTAATAATATTTTCCATTGGTTTTGTGAAGTAAGATAAGAGGGTGTTGTAGGTAATCAACTGCCCAACAGAAATCTTCCCTGTCATAACGAGACGTGAACCATACCAGAGAATAGCCACATTTAAAATCAGCTGTGCCCCCTGCTTAAGTGAGGCTTGCATTGCTTCGTATTTATTAAGCGTGAAACTTTTATCCAAGTATTCCACGAATTCGCTATCGATATTACGATAACGTGTCTCCTCGCTAGTTAGTGATTTAATGGTTTCAATCCCGTTGATATCTTCAATAATGGCAGAGCTGACCATAGAATTGGCTTGCATGACGTCATGATTCATTCGCTCAAAAGGCTTCATAAAAGCAAAGATAATGATGGCATAAACAGGCAAAGCAATTAAGGTTATCAAGAAGAGCTTAGCATTTTGCAAAATCAAAACACTACCAACGATGAAAAGGATACTCACATCGAGAAAAAGCGATAAGATTGTTGAAGCAAGAGCATCGATGATAGAGTTAGCGTCGGTAAAGCGTGAAATCACTTCCCCAGTTCGCCTTGTCGCAAAAAAGGACATAGGCAATTCAAAAATATGACGAATATAAGATAAAATGACATCAATCGTCAAACGTTGACTGAGCACAACTAACAAATACTGTTGTGAAAAGCTCATAATCTGTTGCATGATGTAAGTCACGACCAAGCCGATTGAGACAATTCCAAGAGTGGATTGCAGTTGATTGGGAATATAGTCGTCCAAGATTCCTTGAAGATAATAAGAGCCGACAATATTAATCAATGTTACAAGTAGGCTGGCAAGGATAATATATGTTAGTAGTGCTTTTTGCTTAAAAATAATCGGTAAGAAACTCATCAAGCCATTTTTCTTATCCTTATGTGGTTTATAGCTAGCTGCAGGAGCTAGAAAGATCGTAACCCTTGTCCATTCTTTGGCAAAATCTGCTTTAGCCATTTTTGTAACTCCCACACTTGGGTCAGGATCACCGATGATTAGATAATCTTTTTTAGCCTTATAGATGACATAATAATGTTGCAGTTTTCCTTGCTTATTCACATGGACAATGCAAGGATACGGGATATCATCCATCTCAAAAAGTGCCATATCAGCTTTTACAGCGCGTGTTTCAAAACCAATCTTTTTGGCTGCTTCGACGATTCCAAGAGCAGTTGTTCCTTCTTTATTAGTTTTAGCCAGTTCCCTTAAGTGAGCAAGCGAAAAATGTGAGCCATAGTGTTTAGCGACTGATGCCAAAGCAGCTACCCCACAATCTCGCATATCAATCTGACTAACGTATTTGTATCTCCTCATAAAACCATTCCTTCTAAAACAGAGTCAAAAAATATTATGCCACAAAAAGCTAGCTTGTAACACCCCAAGTCGTAAACGGTTAAAATTCAGTCGCGAACGGTAAAATTTTTTTGAAGAATTACCGTTTACGACGAAAAAACAACCGTTTACGACATTTACGTTTATAAGCAAAATTTTATGCTAAACTAAGAACTGTCAGTTGCAACGACAAAATTATTTTTGGGAGGTATTCAAATGAATACAAAAACTTTTGAACAATTTGATGTAATGACAGAGGCAGAGCTTTCAACTGTTGAAGGTGGGGGCTTGGTAAAATGTGGACTTGGGACAGTTGGAGGTGCACTAACAGGTGGAGTTGCTGGTGCTGCTGTAGGAACCGTTACGTTACCTATTTTTGGGACAGTATCTGGGACTGCTGCTGGTTTTTGGGGAGGTGCAGCGACTGGAGCTGCAACATTCTGCTAAAATTCTTTATAATTTAGAAAGCGAAATTGTTTTAAGGGGTGTTAATTAGTATGTACAAGAAGAAAATGATTTCAATTATTGTATCTACAGGATTTCTTATAGTTTCGGTATCAAATTTTTTTAAAGAGCTGTCTCCTATATTTTTCCTCTTGAACATTATTGGATTTCTCTCTTTCCTATTATTAATATCAATTAATATTAGAAAAATTTTTCTTAAAAATTGATTTATGTGGAGCAATTTAGTGCTTATGTATTATTCTATTTTCATTATTTTATACTGCATTGTCTTGGCAGTAATTTTTATTGATGGCTTTTTAATTAAGAAGAGTAAAAAAATTCTTCTTATATCATTTTTTGACTTTTTATACTTTAAGTCAAAATGAAGATACTACTAGTCTATTGTCGATAGTTTGTTTACTTATTTTGATGTTGATTTATTATGAAAATAGGGATAAAAGTTGATAGTGCTGTAACTAAAAATAACTGTTATCGATAGTTTTATTTAAAAATTTTATAATGTATTACTATTATGATAGTCACAGCTGATAGTTTTATCTATCAGCTTTTGTTTTGAAGGGAGATTTTATGAAAAAGAGTGTTTTGAAAACAACAATTTTGTTATCGGCAGCGGTTTTATCAATGGCTACCGTTTCTGTTTTTGCTGATGATGAGCTTGTGCCTGCAACTGAAGTGACAGAAGTTGTGGATAATACTGTGGAAAATTCAGCTGAGCAGGAAAGTGATGTTCAAGAGACACAAACGAGTGCGACTAATTTAAAAACGTCAGATGAGGCAGAAGAAGCTGAAGTCACTATTCCTCAATATGAAGAAAATGTTGCTGACTTTAACCAAGTTCTAATGACTGATGTTTATTCTATGTTTACAGAAGATGGCAAAGAGCACGTGATTTATTTTGGTAGACCAACTTGCTATTATTGTCGCCAGTTTTCACAAGAGTTAAAAGACTTCAACACTCTTATGAATAATCGTTTAGAATATTACAATACTGATAGTCAGGATTTTGATGAGGCAGCAGCGAATTTTCTGTTTAGAACAGTTGGTATCCCTGGAACGCCGACTATTATTCGCTTACAGAATGGTCAAATCGTGAGTGCCTGGGTTGGTGGGGGAATTTCTGGTCAAGAACTTTATGATTATCTTTTTACTGGAAAAATTCCAGCAGCTATGGCAGGAGAATAATTTAAAAGAGTTAAGAAAAAATATCTACTCTTCTAAGTTTGTTAGTAGTGATTCCTATGTTTTAAAATGCCAGATTTTTTATCTTATTTACCGTTCGCGACTGAATTTTAACCGTTTATGACATTAACGTTTATCAATTAAAATTTATGCTAAACTAAGAATTGTCAGTTGTAACGACAAAATAAAAAGTAAAATTGGAAAGAAAACATGACAAATTGGAGAACTGTTCTAAAAAATATACTATTTTTAGCATTGGGAGTGAAGGCAGTATTATCGATGGATGGTTTGTTAGTAAAAGGAGTTCTCGTTTTTTTCACAATGTTTATATTGTATGATATTAATAAAGTAAATTAGTTTTTATGTGTTATTCTATTTTTGTTATTTTATATTGTGTTATTTTGGCAATAATTGCTGTTGATGGCTTTAGTATCAAGAAGAGTAGAAAAACGTCTACTTATGTTTGTTTTTTGATTTTTTATTCTTTAACTCAAAAAGAAGGTACTACGACTCCATTGTCAATAGTTTGTTTACTTGTTTTGATGTTGATTTATTATGAAAATAGGGATATCAACTGATAACAATTTAATTGAAGTAATTTATTAGGTATTACTATTATGATAGGTGAAGCTGATAGTTTATTCTGTCAGCTTTTTTAGTTATAAACGCCGTTTACGACGAAAAATTAACTGTTTACGACATAGGTGTTTTTTTCCTAGAATTTCCTTTATAATAGAAAATGTTAGTCTTTAAGATAATCAAAAGAATAGTTTAGGTAGGGAGAGGTTTATGTTAGATATTTTTATCCTTGAGGATAATATCACGCAACAATTTCGAATCGAACGTCAGATTGAGACGATTATGGAAAAAAATCATTGGGAATATCAGCGTTTAGAGGCTTTTGCGGCATCTAAGGATATTATAAAAAAGGCAGATGGGCAGGGAAATCACCAGGTTTTCTTTCTTGATTTAGAAATCAAAGGGGATGAAAAGCAAGGCTTAGATGTTGCTAGATCTATTCGTGAAAAAGATCCGACAGCCATTATCGTCTTTGTGACAACCCACTCTGAGTTTATGCTTCTAACTTATCAATCACTAGTTGGTGCGATTGATTTTATTGATAAAAATATGAATAATGAAGCCTTTGGAGGGCGCATTGAATTGTGCTTGAAAGAGGCGTTGAAATATCAAACTGGTAGTTTTGGTGAGAATTCTTACCTGTTTGAAACAGCTAAAGCTAGAATCCGTGTGGCTTATGATGATATCTTGTATTTTGAAACATCGTCAACTGTCCATCGCGTGATTTTACACACTAAAACAGGTCAAACAGAGTTTTATGGCACAATTGCTGAGGTAGCCAAATCAGATAAACGTTTGTTGAAATGTCACCGCTCATTCGTGATTAATGTTAATAATGTCACTGAATTTGATAAAAGCACCCGAACAGCTTATTTCGAAAACGGCTCTTACTGCCAAGTCTCAAGAGACAAAGTCAAAAAACTGATGGCAGAAATGAGGTGATGGGATGATAAAAGCAATTTTAATTTTTTATGCTTCAGAACTTACTTATTATCCTGTTATCATGACAATTTTTGCGAATGTAAGAGGAGAAAAACTAAACTTACGAGAAATTATAACGATATCATTGTCATTTTTTGTTATTGATATTACACCGTTTCCTACCATTATAGGGAGAATCCTAATATTATTTTTAATATCTTATTTTAGTAGAAAAGATTTGCCGCTATCTTTGCATATGTTTAATGGTAGTTTCCCGTGGGTTATTGATAGCATTATTATTAGGACGATTAGCTTTTTTGTTCTACCAATATTCGGGCTAGATTATATTGTCCTAAGTAAAAATAATATTTTATTTATTTTTGTGCAGCTTTCTGTTTTATTGGTTTATCTTTTGAGTATCAAAATATCAAAAATTGATTTTCAAACTTTTATTGAGATTAGTGAAATTAAATCATTGCGTAAAAAGATGTTTTTTACAGATGTGACGATGATTTTTTACTATGTTGTGATTGAATCTTTAACTGCAGTAGAATTTCTGGGAAATTTTTCAACATTGATATATCGACAATGGCTAGTAGTTATTTACTTCATCTTCTTTATCTTAATGCTATTTTACATGAATCGTTCTTATCAAAATAGACTTGAAAAAGAGATTGCCAGTGCTCGTGAGCAAGAATTAAGATATTTATCAGCTTATAGTAAGAAAGTTGAGGGGCTATATGAGGAATTACGTGCCTTTCGCCATGATTATGCTAATATCTTGGTCAGCTTAAAAGAAGGAATTGATCAAGATGATATGGGGCTGGTTCGAAAAATCTACGATTCTGTCCTGGAGGATTC
>JGI24711J26586_10001776_pt1 | contig 16144 bp, 16 predicted proteins | sample BioPla3DNA1_FD_26586 | JGI IMG/M metagenome (IMG submission 26586)
CAGTTCGTCTTTTTTCATCATGGAGCTCCTCTCTTTGGTATTAGTGCGTATATACCCATAACAAACATGTATCCCACGGATCATGCATGATTTTTATTGGAATTTCTCTACTTTATACAATTTTTTGAGCTCGTTCATTTTGTTGATATACACTTCCTGCTGTTTCAGGAGTCCGTATTGCTGCCGAACCTGTTCTTTCACCGCTTCAAAGGAGGGTACGGTTTGGTCCCTGTTGTCGACCAGAATCAGGTGATAGCCGAACTGCGTCTTTACCGGGCCGACCGGTACACCGATTTCTGCTGTTTGCACAATATCGTCGAACTCTTTGACCATTTGTCCCGGACCGAATTCGCCCAGATGCCCGCCTTCTTTAGCCGAAGGACAGCTCGAATATTCTTTGGCCGCTTCCGAGAAATCGCGGCCGCCCCGGATTTCTTCCAGGATCTCTGCCGCCTTTTCTTCGGAATCCACCAGTATATGACGCGCCTTCATCTTCATGCCGCCAAACCGGTCCTTGTGGCTCTCGTAGTATTCTGTCAGCTCGTCTTCTTCCGGTTGTACGCCACGCAAGAGCTTGTTCATCGCATATTGTTTCAGCAGCTCTTCTTTCATGTGTGCGACCGCCTTCTGATACTCTTCATCGGCGTCCAGCTTCTTTTCCTTGGCATCCAGGAGCAACAGTTCCTGATGGACCAATTCGTCTCCTACCTGCCGAAATCCTTCATCGGAATGCAGCTCTCTGCCCTGTTCTCCCATTTCGGCGATCGTGCGCATCACCTGCGAAAAATAAACCGGTTTACCTTCTACCTTTGCGATAATTCTGTCTTCTGCCACGTGGGCCTCCTTCTTTGTTGTTTATGCGAATGCCGCCGCGCGCAAAGCGGATTTCGCCGGATTTCAGCAAGCGTCCCAATGCGCGCTTAAAAGCGGATTTGCTCATGCCGAATGCATTCCGGATCGTATCGGGATCTGTATTGTCATCGACGGGCAAAAATCCGTTTGCTTCTTTCAGTGCATTTCGGATCTGCTCCGCATCGGTATCCATCATGGCCTCCGCCCGATCGCGCAGGGAAAGAATCAGACGACCGTCCTCCTGCACCCGCTGGACGCGGAAACGCAAGGCGGTCATCGGCTCCAGTGCGCGGTAGATATTCTTCTCCGGCAAAAGCGCCTCGTATTTGTCATCCACCGCCACAAACGCACCGATCTTCGGATGTCTGCCGATCACGCGTCCCTCCACCCAATCATCCACATGATACGGCGAATCGGCTTGCAAAAAACCCTGCATTTTCTGGCTGGCAGCCAGGCGGTCCGATTTGTCCACATACAGGCGAACAAAAACCTCCTGCCCTTTTTTCACCTTGCCGTTTTGCTCGGCAAAGGGCAGCAGAAGATCCTTCTCCAGGCCCCAGTCCAAAAACGCACCGATCCGGGTGATATCCTTCACCCGCAGGACGGCTGCTTCCCCGACTACAATTTTGGGTTTTCTGAGGGTTGCTATCTTTCTTTCATCGGAATCGCGGTACACAAAAGCCATCACCGTATCGCCCGGCTTCATGCGTGCCCCGACTTCCTTTTTCGGCAGCAGAACGTCCATGTCCTCGTTTTCTGTCCCTTGCTGAAGCGTCAGATACGCCCCGTGGGATTTGATCCGGTCCACTTTCAGTTCCTGCCATACTCCAATGGGAATCATAAGACTCCTTTCTTGCTGTCTGTGCACAGTTTGAAAATAGAAGGAGCGCCGGTGCGCTCCTTATGTTAGAACTCGTCGTAATAGATCTTTTCTTCGGGTACGCCGTGTTCTTTAAGCGACTCGCGAATGGAGTCGATCATCTGCGGGCTTCCGCACAAATAAGCGGAATAAGGCGCACCGTCTTTGATAAACTGGTCGATCGCCACAGGCACGCGTCCTTTGATTCCGGTCCACTCTGCGGACTCTTCACGTGACAAGGCGGGCACATAGCGGAAATTCAGTTTTTCTTCAAATTCCTTCATTTTTTCTGACAGGAACAGATCCTCCATCGTGCGCGCACCGAAAAAGAAGATCGCTTCACGCTGAATCTCGTGATCCGCCATGTATTGCAGGATCGAGAGAATCGGCGCCATTCCGGTACCGGCCGCTGCCATAATGATCGGACCGCCGTCGTCTTCCTGATAGTGGAAGTCGCCGTAGGGACCGTTGATATTGACCTCGTCGCCTTCCTTCAGATGCTGGTGCACATAGGTGGTGGCAATCCCCCCGGTATAACCGATCAGAAGCTCCAGATGATTCGGGTCATTGACACTGGAGGCAACCGAATAGGCACGATACACTTCTTCGTCATTGCCTTCGTAAGCCGGTGCCTTCAGCTGGACGTACTGGCCGGGTTTAAAGGAGATGGTTTCTTCGCCCAGATTAAATCGCAGCAGTTTGATGGTTTTGGTCAGTTGCTCGACCCGCTCCACGGTAGTGTCGTACTCTTTTACATTGAAGAGTTCTTCCGGAATCTCAATCTGAATATCCTGTTTGACCTTGATCTGGCAGGAGATGCGAACATCGTTTGCCAATTCTTCTTCTGTAAGCATCGGCTTTTCCGTTGCCAGAACGGGTCCGCCCCCATCGTGTACCTTCACCTTGCAGTAGCCGCAGGAACCCTTGCCCCCGCAGGCGGAAGGGATAAAGACCTTCTGACCGATCAGGGTGCTTAAAAGCGTCTTGCCGCCTTCTACGGTGAACTGTTTATCGTTATTGATCGTCATTTGCACCTGGCCGTAGTTTCCGACGGTGCGGTCGGCCAGGGTAAGAACCGCCGCCAGGGCGGAAGCGATCGCGGTTACCACTAAAGCGGTAAAAAGTATCTCTTGCATACGGCCCCCCTACTGGATCTGCACCATACCGGAAAAGCCGATAAAAGCCAGGGCCATAATTCCGGTAATGATCAGGGTAATGGGCGCGCCCACGAGACCTTCGGGCATCGCCTTCAGATTCAGACGGCTTCTGACGCCTGCCATTGCGGTAATGGCCAGCATCCAGCCGATCCCGGATCCGATCGAATAGCCCACGGTTTGCAGGAAATTGTAACTGCGGTACACCATGAACAGGGATACCCCGAGTATGGCGCAGTTTACGGTTATCAGCGGCAGGAAGATCCCCAGCGCATAGTAGAGGTTTTCCACATAGCGCTCCAGGAGCATCTCCACCAGCTGCACAAAGGCTGCAATGGTAAGTATGAAGATGATAAACATCATGTATTCCAGGCCGAAAGGCTGCAGAATATTCCAGTAAATCAGATAGTTTAACACCGTGGTAAAGGTCAGAACAAAGGTAACGGCAATCCCCAGGCCAATGGCCGTTTCCACTTCCTTGGACACGGCAATGAAAGAACACATGCCCAGGAAATTACTGAAGATCATATTGCTGGTAAATATCGCAGCAACAAAAATGACTAACGGATGTACATCAATCATTTCGGTTCCATCCCCTTTCGTTCTCGTTTGATGCGCTGATTATTGGCCATCCACATTAAAACGCCCAGCAGGAAGAAAGCGGACGGCGGCATGACCATCAGCGTCCAGCGGGTGGCATTGGGCAGAATCATCATGCCGAAGATCGTGCCGAAGCCTAAAATCTCGCGCACAAAAGCAATTGCCAACAGTACGATCGTATAGCCGAAGCCGGAAGCCAGACCGTCGATCATGGAAATAAACGGCGCATTCGTTTGCGCAAAAGCTTCCGCGCGTCCCATGATAATGCAGTTGGTGATAATCAGGCCGACATACGGTCCGAGCGCCTTGCTCATTTCCGGCATAAAAGCCCGCAGGAAAATATCTACCAGGATAACATAGGCGGATATGATAAGTACCTGTACCATCATGCGAATATGATTGGGCGTATGGTTTCTCAGTGCCGACACCGTCAAAGAAGACATGGCCGTTACAAAGGCAAGTGCAATCCCCATAATCAGGGAATTCAGCATCAGATTGGTAACCGCCAGTGCCGAACAGATCCCTATAACCTGAAAGAGAATCGGATTATCCGAAAACAATCCCTTTTCCATCACGCCGCGAACATCGGGTTTCTTAGCCATTTACTTCACCTCCGGATTCGCCAGGAAGGATGCCAGATCCTCGTTGACTAAATTGATAACGGAATTGGATGTTTGTGTCGCACCGGAGATCGCGTCGATATTGCCGCCGGGCGCAGGTCGGTTCACCAGATAATTCCCGTTTTGGGCATTTGTGATGTCGATACCGCGAAACTGCTCCTTATACGGCGTCTCGTCGATCCGTCCGCCCAGTCCGGGCGTTTCCGACTGCTGCACAAAGTCAATTCCCGTGGTCTCTGTGAAGTCGCTGTTGAAGCCCAAATAGCCGACAATGCTCCCCCACAGACCGGAACCGGCCACTTCCAGTGCATACGCGACTTCTTCCCCGTTTTCCACCAGGGCGTAACCCGTTTTTCCGTCGATGGTTTTTTCCACTATGATATCGTTAAACACCTGTTCAATCGTTGCATCATCCTGCTGTTCGGGCAGGCGGTCAAATACGTTCAGAATCTTGCGGCGCTGTTCGGCATCCTGATTGAACTGGATCTGGTCTTTTGTAATATAGTTGACCGCAGCCAGACTGCCCGCAAACAATACGGTGACAATGGCCATAAACAGAACCGGCTTGATAAAAGACTTATTGCTCATGCCGTCGCCTCCTTGTTTTTCTTCCGGTTTTTAACGGCACGTACGGCGATATCCACAATCGGACCGAATGTATTGGCAATCAGAACGGCAAACATCGCGCCTCCGTTAAACAGCGACAAGGCCCGGATCAATACCGTTACAATGCCGACAATAGCTCCGAAGATAAACTTGCCTTCCTTCGTTTTGCAGCAGGAAATGGGGTCGGTGGCCATAAAGACCATGGCAAACAGAAAACCGCCCATCACAAGACCGTACAAAGGATCCACCACCGGTGCACCTACTACATAATACATAAAGCTCTGCAATACGATAAAGCTGACGACACCGCCGGCCATGACTTCCCAGGAAGCCACCTTTTTCCAAATGAGATACGCTGCGGCAATCAGGATGATAAGGACGGAAGTTTCCCCGATCGCACCGGGAATATTGCCGAAGATCATATCGCCCAACGGCTGCGTACTTCCGGTATTGTTGAATAAGATCATGGGTGTGGCCTCTGTGACCGCGTCAATCTCGGGCAGCAGGAAGCGTGCAAATCCGCCGGGGAGTCCGTGCGCGTTTTGTGTCCAGGAAATCGTCATGGGTTCCGGGAAGTTTACATACACAAAAGCCCGCGCAACCAGCGCCGGATTAAAGGGATTCGCACCGAATCCGCCGAACACCAGCTTTCCGAAAAAGAGTCCGAATACAATGCCGATCACAGCCATCCAGAACGGCATAGAAGGCGGCAATGTCAATGTATAAAGAATGCAGCTAACGAATACCGCTTCCGAAATCTTCTTTTTATAATGCCGTTGAAATAAAAACTCCGTTGCCACACCGGCCGCCGTGACAACAAGAAGCAATGCGAGTACGCGCCATCCGTACAAATAAATCCCGAACAAAATCGGCAAAAGGGTGGACAGCAGTACCGTGCGCATCATCTTCTGCGGGGTAAAGTATTTTTTATACCACGCCTGCAAAGAAAACACCTCCTCGATATTTCTCTATATCAGTATACTTACTTTTTCTCTTCATCTCAAGTTATCGGGTAAAACCTTCTCCCTCCACCTCGTGAATATAATTTACTATCATGAATGCAAACGGGTCAATTTTGCGAACAAACTGTTTCAGTTGAATGTATTGATTCCGGGAAAGAATCGTCATGATTACAGGCCTGTCGGCGCCGGAATACGCACCGGTTGCCGCAAAAATGGTTCCGCTGCGGTCCAGATCCTGATGCAGAAAACGCAAAATTTCCTTTTGTTCTGCAGAAATAATCATCACACTGACCTTGCGCGTCAGACCGGCGATAATTTCGTCGATCATAAACGAGTTTAATATCACACCCAAGAGCGCATACAAACCGATCTGTATGCCGAAAGTAAGCCCGGCCAGCAGGGCGATGGAAAAGTCCACCAGCATCAGCGATTTCCCGATATCGATATTGAAAAACAGACTGATAATCTTTGCAACAATATCGGTTCCTCCGGTGCTGGCATTCTGATTGAAGACGATAGCCATTCCTACTGCACTGATAAGAATTCCAAATACTAAATTCAGGAGCAGGTCATCGACGATGACACCGCTTGCAGGAAACAACCATTCCAGTACCAGCAGATAAAAAGACATCAGGATGCTCGCATAGACGGTCAGACCGAGAAAATCCCGGCCGATCACAAAATACGCGACGATCAGCAAAAAGATGTTCAGCGCCCCGATCAGCGCTCCGACAGGGATATTCGGCGTATAATGATTGAGAATCATCGCCAGACCCGATGTTCCGCCCACCGCTAAACTCGACGGAATCAAAAACCAGTGCAGTGCTGCGGATACGATGAATACACCGAGGGTGACAAAAAGAATACGTTTGCCCAGACTTTGTTTGTGCATAAAGCCTCCTTCCGGAAATTGTTTTGGATAAACGCGATAAATCCACGCTTTCCACTTGCATAAGATTTGTTTATTGTTCTTTTTTCTGTTATAATCCGCTCAAGGATTATAAGGGGGTCGTCTTATGGATATAAAACAGCTGAATACATTTTTGGAAGTAGCCCGGACAAAAAGCTTTACGCGCACTGCCGAAAACCTCTACCTCACGCAGCCAACCGTGTCCAATCACGTCAAAAGCATTGAACAGGAACTGGGCGTGCATTTGTTTGTCCGCTCCAAAAAGCAGATTTCCCTGACGCATGCCGGTCTTATGTTTCATGGCTACGCGCAGCGGATTATCGACGAATACAATGCCATGAAATCGGAAGTCCGGCGCTACACCGCCACGCAGGAGGGTCATCTGCGCATTTTTGCGAGCTCAGTCCCCCGCCGCTTCATCCTGCCGAAACTCATGCAGGCGTTTCACGAAAAATATCCCGAGACGACCTTCACCATTACCGACAGCGACTCGCGCATGGTTATCGACAATCTGCTTTTGGGAGAGACCGACTTCGGCTTTACCGGTGCCAAATACCCGGCGCAGCGGCTGCATTATGATCCCGTTTTTTCCGACCGTCTCGTTCTTGTTTCCAACGGGAACGAACATCCGAAAAACGGCAGGGAATGGCAGCTGCAGGAATTGCAGCCCATGCGCTTTATCCTGCGCGAACAAGGATCCGGTACAAGAAACACTTTGGATACCGCGTTAAAAGACGCCGGACTCCCCGAAGACTATCTCACCGTCATTGCCTATGTAGAAGACACCCGCTCCATTCTGGAGATGGTGGCCAATGGCATGGGGCAGGCCGTTGTATCCGACCTGGAAGCGCAAAAGGGACTGGAGGAAGGTCTCTACACCGCCTACCCGATTGAAGCACTGTCCCGTCCGCGCGAATTCTTTTTTGTGCACCATTCCGATCACAAGAACTCTGCGGCCAATCGCCTGTTTTTCACTTTTGTGAAAGAATACTTTCAGGATCCGGCCAATCTCCCGACGCATCCAGCGCCCGAAGCGCTTGAAGATATGCCGTAAGGGAATCGGCTACAAGCGTTTTTCCGAAAAGAATGCTCTCGAAGATTTTGCGCAGGCGATTCTGCGGTGAATCGGGATCCGCATCCCAGCCATAGGTTTCATAATAGCGCAAAATAATCAGGAGGCCGTCTTTCACGGTATCCTTCGGATACTCCTTGCGCAGCAGTCCGGTAATATCGGCCTGTAATCCTTCCCGTTCATCCACCTGCAGCAATCTTTTTGCATAACCGATCATACACGCGGCACCTGCGCAGGTGCCGCAGTTTTCTTGCCCCAGACACATGCGATTTGTTGCTTTTTCCAATAACACCCGCTGCTGTTTGAGCGCTTCCGCCCGTTTTTGCAGCCGGGTTTCCCCGGGTGAAACCGCCTTTTGCATACGATAGGCAAAAAAAGCATACAAAGAGACACTGCCTGCAAAAAGTAAAACCCAGGCGGGCATCGGAAGACTCTCCTGCAATCGGAATACCCCCACCACCAGAAATACCAGGCCCGACAGCACCCGCATCAGCCGCTCCGGGATTTTCTTTCCGATCCGCGTTCCGATCCAGATACTTAGAAGCGATGTACACAGCATGGCGCTGACCGTACCTGCCAGGACCAGCGGAGCGGGCTGTGTAGAGGCCAGCGTCATGGCGGTGATCTGTGTCTTGTCTCCGAATTCCCCCACAAAAAAGGTCAGTGCACACGCCAGCCAGATATGCCGCGATGCATGCTCATTCTCTTCTTCCTCGTCGCCTGTCCNCAGGCTGAGAAATGCGAAAAGGAGAAACAAAACACCCGACAAAGGATGAATCAGGCTGACCGGCAAAAGCCGTCCGGCCTGTGAACCGACCCAGACTGCGATACCGTGGTTTGCAAGGATTCCCAAAAAGATCCCGATCAAGACCTGCGGCAGCGGAAACCGCGTCGCAAACGTCATTGCCAAAAGCATCGACTTATCGCCGAGTTCGGCAGTGAATATCAACAAAAACGCTTCAATCAACGTGCGCATGTCTTTTTTCGTATCCTTTCTTCATAAAAAATCTGCCCGAGAACGGCCTTCTCGCGCAGATGTGGACATAAAGACGGTTCGTCTGTCCGGTTTCTCACAGTGGCTGAATTCGGTTCCGGAAATCCATTGTATCCGACCCGGTTTACTTTCGCAACTGTATATTCTTGTTATTATTTAGCCAAGGTGTAGATCACGGTCCCTAAACCCGACAGGACAAACAAAACAAAGGAACTCCACCCGAAATGCGTAGTAATGAGCCGCAGGGTTTCCACCCGACCCAGCTTGTTTCGCTCTTTTTTGGTTTTTCCCTTTTTTTGTTTTTCCTGTGCAGCGGACCGGGCTTTTTCCTCCTGGGAAACGCGCATGCGAAAATACAGCATGAACACCAGATTCAAAACCGCTCCCAGGAACACATTGTCGATGACGCGCACCACCCAAGCCTTCTCCGACACAATCAGCGTGGAAACAAGCATGGCAAGCCCGATGGATATCCCCAGCATCACCGACAACAGTCTTTTATTCAGTTTGGGTCTATTTCTTTGCAACAGAGTCTCTCTTTACGAGCTGAATCGGCACATTGGTGCTTTCGCTCATCAGTTCTTCTTTGCGCAGGTGTTTGATCAGCTTGCGCATGGCAATCGCACCGATATCGTAATAGGGTATGCGCACCGTGGAAAGCTTCGGCCGGTGAATGGACGCGTAGGGATCGTCGCCGAAACCGAAGACGGAAATATCTTCCGGTACCCCCACACCCGTGTCATAAAAATGATTCATCAGGGCAATCGCAAGCTCATCATCCATACAGAAGACGGCACTGATCGCATGTTTTTTACAATAGGCGGCCAGTTCTTCGCAGCTTTCTTTGTACTCCCGGTAGGTTGTCCCCGGGACGTGGATAAAATGCTCGTCCCAGCCGCGGGTTCGCATAGCTTCCCGATAGGCGATAAACTTTTCCGCGCCGCTGCGGGAATCCTTTTTCTGCCCGGCGTGCAGTATGCGGGTATGCCCCATGCTCTCCAGGAATTCGATAATGAGCTGCACAGCCTGCTCATAGTCCACATCCACCGTATTGATCCGCGACTGCTCGTAAATGCGGTCTAAAATCAAAAACGGCAACTTGTGCTCTTTGATCGTGTCCACAACGCGTTCGGTGGTTTTTTCCGACACGAGAATGATGCCGTCCACCTGCTTGGTAAACATAAACTGCACGGTGTCCAGTTCGCTGTCTTCTTCCCCGTAGGAGCTCGAAAGCAAAATATCGAACTTATACATTTTGCCGATCTCTTCAATCCCGCGGATAATCCCCGCCATATAGGGAATGCCGATATCTTTCACGACCACGCCGATCAGATTGGATCGTTTCATGACCAGCGAACGCGCCAGCTCATTCGGTTTGAAATCCAGTTTCTGTATCGCATCCAAAACCTTCCGGCGCGATTCCGGGCTGACCGGTTTGGAGTCGTTCATTACACGGGATACCGTGGATATGGATACCCCTGCTAATTTTGCCACATCTTTTATGGTTGGTGTTCCTGCCATGTAAAGCCTCCTTCTTTCCGATCCGTTACGGAATGATGCAGGGTAAATGCGCCGGCAGCACCTGTACTTTCGCCGGCAAAACGCCTGCTTCTTCCCCGTCCAGATCGATGGCGGTTTCGTTTTCCGCCGTCACTTCAAATGTAGACGCCTGATAATAGGCAATTCCTTCATGCTCAATATGCTCACCGGAACGCAGGCGCATCAGAATCTGCCCGAGCGTGACCACGTCGGTGCGTTGGATGATGATCAGATCCAAAAGCCCGTCATTTACGAGCGCGCGCGGGGCAAAATGCGAAAACCCGCCGACCGACCGGCTGTTGGCAATACCGGCAAACAGAAAATCACCCTCTGCCACCTCTCCGGTGTCCATCGTAATACGCATCGGCATCGGGATGTTCAGCAAATCCGGCGCAGTTCGTATGCCTTCGATCACATAGGCCAGCCTGCCAAGCATGGTTTTGGCCTCCACGTCTACTTCATGTCCGATTTTTGATACCGCACCGAAAGCCGCCACATTCAGAAAAGTCCGGTCATTCATCCGCCCCACATCCAGAACCATCCGCTTGTTTCTGTCGATCATATCCGCGAATGCCTCCGCCTCCAAAGGAAGTTGTAGCTGCGTTGCGAAATCGTTTACTGTACCTTGTGCGTAAATGGCAATGGGCAGCCGTTCTTCCGCCTGCGCCATCCCGTGCACCACTTCATTGACGGTGCCGTCGCCCCCGCAGGCCACAATGAGCTCTGCGCCCCGCTTTCCGGCATCGATGGCGAAGGCCGTACCGTCACCCTTTTTCTCCGTATAGCTGCGGCTGACAATATGACCGCGCGCGCTCAGAATATCGGCGAGTTCCGTGCCACTCCGGGCGCCCGATTCCTTCCCCGAGGAAGGATTGATAATCAAATGAATTTTCATAAAATTCCCCCTTCATCCGGTCAGAAAACCTACGCGTATGAATACGTCAACAATACCACAATCTGTACGCTTTTGCAATGTTTTCCCCACGAAAAACGCTTTCTTAGGAAAACGATAAAAAGAGAATCCATAGCCCCGGTCACTACTTCACACGCGGCGCAGGCCGCGTATTTCATTACCAGTGCGAGCGAAGCGATGCACGCAGTTATTTCATCCAGCACGCAAACGTTTCAAGAGGTTTCTCCTTCGATTGACAGTTACAGGATCGTTTGCGTGCTGGATTTCATTGCGCCGCAGGCGCCAGCGGGTACAAAAATAGCGCGCTTCCTGTGGAGAAGCGCGCTGTAAAAGCTATTTCCGTATCCAGGCGCGGACAATATCCGCTACCTCGGTTACAAACACCAGATAATCCTGCGCACTGCTTACATTGTGCTTCAGATTCAGTGCCGTATCCGCTACCGAGTCGGTAACAAGACCGACCGTGTCGGTTACCTGCAATGCCGTGTTCTCCACATTGGAAACGACATGTTTGGCAGAGCCCACGATATTTTGCACATCCGGCCCGACCGAAGAAATAAGCGTATTGGCTTCGGTCGTAATCGCGTTGACGTTTTGGGTTATGCCCGGTAGGTCGGACACAACGCGCTGGATGTCCTTCTCGTTGTCATCGAGTATCTGATTGACTTTTTTCAGCGTTTTCACTAAATTCAGCAGGAAAACAGCCAGTGCAATCAAAGCGGCTATGCCGGCTAAGATAAGAAGGGTATAGAGCAGATCACTAAGTGTAAAGGTTACCGCACCCATCTTGTCCTCTATTCCTTATGCTCGTCGATTTTCTGTTCCGCTTTGTCTTTGACTTCCTTAGCGGAATCGCGTACCTGATCGCCTACATCCTTGGCGGCATCAGCGACTTCATCGCCTACTTTGGCCGCTTCCGACTTCGCCTTGTTCGCCACATCCGCCGCGTCGTCTTTTAATTCTTCCGCATCGGATTTTGTTTTGACAAACTGTGTTTTGGCCGCTTCCTTCGTGTTTTTCAGCAGGCTGCTTACATCGCCTTTGATGTTTTGCAGATCTTCTTTTACCGGCTCCAGCTCCGTCATATTGCGGTCGACAAAATCTTCGTATTTGCCTTTGATATCGTCACGCAGGCGGGCTTCCTTCTCACGCAGGGTGTCGTAGGCTTCTTCCGCACGCAGTTTGACTTCGTCTGTCGTATCGCGGGCAAACTCGGCTATGTCCTCGCGGGTTTCCTTCCCGGCCTTCGGCGCAAACAACAGTCCCGATGCTACACCGATAATCGAACCGATAATGGTTCCAACCGCTATTTTCTTCGCTGTATCGCCGCGTTCTCTTCGTTCTCTTTCTCTTCTTGCCTGGTCTAATACGTCTCTTAAGCTCATTTGTTTCACTCCTTACAATTCTTATCTTGCTGTTGTTACTGTTCTTTCTTATACCCGCCGACTCGGGAAATAAACAAATATCGGCAATTTTCGCGTAAGCCTTATCAAATTGAATTCATTTGCCAAAACTTTTCCACCTTAAAGATATGATATAATAATGNTCTTAAAAAGGAGGCGGCTATGCGGACATTTGCTCCACTGAAACCATTTATCGCAAAACACAAATGGCAATACGGTCTCGGATTGCTCTTTTTATTAGCGGTCGACCTGCTGCAGCTCTTATTGCCGCAGGTGCTGAAATACGCGACCGATCTCCTGCAAACCGGTCAGATGACGCGCGCATTGCTTTTGCAAAATGCCCTCTATATCGTCGCGATCGGGGCGGGCATTTCGTTCGGGCGCTATTTATGGCGCACCTTCATCATCGGAACCTCCCGCAAACTGGAATACGAACTGCGAAACAAATACTTTACGCATCTTCTGACACTGGATGCCCACTTCTTTCACCGCCAGAAAACCGGCGATCTCATGGCGCATGCAACCAATGACATACAAACCGTGCGCTTTGCACTCGGCCAGGGAATCATGATGGCCTTTGATGCAACATTCATGACCGTCTTCGCCATTATCGTCATGATTTATACCTCCGACCTGCGCACGACCCTGATCGCGCTGGCCTCGCTGCCGTTTTTAGGGGCGGTGGTCTGGTGGTTCTCCCGCACTATACACAAGCGCTCCCGCGATGTGCAGGACTCTTTTTCATCCTTAAGCGATATCACACAGGAATACTTCTCGGGCATCCGCGTTATTCGCGCATTTGTCGCCGAAGAACGCGCCGCGGCCCAGTTTCTGGAAAGAAATGAACACAATCGCCGGATGAACATCCGCCTTATCCAGGTATCGGGCATGTTCCGACCGCTGGTCATGCTGATCAGCGCCCTGAGTTTTCTTGTCCTTCTGCTCTACGGGGCGATGTCTGTTATGCAAGGCGGCATGAGCCTCGGTACTTTTATTGCGATGCACAACTATATCCGTCTGCTCGTATGGCCCATGATGGCCATGGGTTTTATCGTCAATATCATGCAGCGGGGCATTGCTTCCATGGAAAGGCTCAATGCGATCTTTGCCGTGCAGTCGGACCTTGCGGAAGCAAAACAACCCATTGCGCTCAAAAACCCGCGCGGCCGGATCGAGTTTTCCGATGTGAACTTCCGCTATCCCGGCCAGGAACGAAACGCCCTGCAGGATGTCAGTTTTTCCATACAGGAGGGAGAAACCCTGGGTATCATCGGTCCGACCGGCAGCGGCAAATCCACGATCGCGCAATTGCTCGTCCGCTTCTTTGATATCCAAAAAGGCAGCATCCGTTTCGACGGGGTCGATATCCGGGATGTCCGGATCAAAGATCTGCGCAGTCAAATCGCCTATGTGCCACAGGATGTGTTCTTGTTTTCGGAAACCATACTCGACAATATCGGTTTTTCCCATGATGCGCCCCTTACGGAGGCGGCGGCAAGGGAAGCGGCGGAATTTGCCGCGGTCCACGATTCCATACAGGACTTCCCCGAACAGTATGATACCGTGCTGGGCGAGCGCGGCGTAACCCTATCCGGCGGACAGAAGCAACGCATCTCCCTGGCAAGAGCCATCGTAAAAGACGCACCGCTGCTCGTGCTCGACGACAGCCTTTCGGCAGTGGATGCCAAAACCCAGGAAGATATTCTCTCGCATCTGCAAGAAGTCAAACAGACCCTGCTTCTTGTGAGCCACCGCGTTATGAGCGTGGTCCATGCAGATCGTATTATCGTCATTGAAGACGGCCGGATCACCGAATCCGGCACGCACGAAGAGCTCATGCAAAAAGGCGGCTACTACGCCCGCCTGTATGAAGTGCAGCAACTGGAACAGGAGGCGAATCTCGCATGATGCACGACGAACAATTCACCCAAAAGCCTGTCGACCTGCCTCTGATCCGCCGGCTCATCGGCTATACCCGCCCCTATCGCAAGCTGATTGTCGTATTGGCTCTTTTGATGCTGCTTTCCACCTTTCTGGAACTGCTGCGCCCATATGTTTTAAAAATCGCGATCGACGATCATATCAACGGCCTCTACAAGCCGATGGCCGTTGTAGCCGCAGATGATCCGCGTGACGGCTTCTTGTTTGAAGGGGAAAAATACCTCCGGCTGCCCGTGCAGGAAACCGGCGATGCACAGATTGCAAAAACACCCGAAGGCTATGTCCTAAGACGCTTAGGCGCTGCCGACCGCGTGCTGAACGAAGAAGAGCTCCGTATCTTCCGGGCCCAAGACCCGATCCGGCTGTTTCAGCTGGGCGGTGTATTTCTGGTTGCCATCCTCATCAAATTTCTCTCCGACTATCTGCAGGTGCTGTGGCTGAACCGCACCAGCCAGAGCATCATACTGGAGATCCGCCAGAGCACCTTTTCCCATATCCTGGGCCGCTCCCTGCGTTTTTTTGACAAGCAGGCCACCGGGCGCCTGGTAACGCGCGTCACCAACGACACCGAAAACCTGAACGAGATGTACACCTCGGTGCTTTTGAATCTCATCCGGGACGTCCTGCTTTTAATCGGCATCATCCTCGTCATGCTCCGCATGGATCTGCGCCTCGCACTTATGAGTCTGAGCATCACGCCCGTTATCCTTCTGATGTCGGTCTTTTTCCGCAAAAAAATCCGCGACAATTTCCGCCGTTCCCGCAGCAAACTCTCGGCGATCAATGCCAATCTGTCCGAGAATATATCCGGCATGTCCGTCACGCAGGCGTTCGGAAAGGAAGAAAAAGTATTCGGTAAATTCCATACCATGAACCGGGACTATCTGGACATTGCGCGGGAAGAAGTTTTTCTTTTTTCCGTTTTCCGCCCTTCGGTGGAAATGATCCGCTCTTTGGGGATCGCCCTGCTTTTGTGGTTCGGCGGTGCACATGTGATGGGCGGTCTCCTGGAATTCGGTGTGCTGTATGCGTTTATCGACTATCTGCAACGCTTTTTTGAACCGATCCTTGATCTCACCGAACAATACAATATCCTGCAGTCGGCCATGGCCTCGTCCGAACGCATCTTCCAGGTGCTGGACACGGACGAAGCGATCCCCGCACCTGCCCGCCCCAAACCCTTTAACGCACGCCGCGGCCGTATCGTGTTTGACAAAGTCTGGTTCGCCTACGATGACGAAAACTGGGTCTTACAAGATATCAGTTTTGTCATCGAACCCGGGCAGACCGTTGCCTTTGTAGGGGCCACCGGTGCCGGAAAAACCTCCATCATCAATCTGATGGCCCGCTACTACGATATCCAAAAAGGCCGCATCACCATCGACGGCGTCGATATCCGCGATATGGACCTGAACGCACTCCGAAAAGAAATCGGTGTAGTATTGCAGGATGTCTTTATGTTTTCCGGTACGATTCGTGATAATATACTGGTAGGAAAACCGGACGCATCCTGTGAAGAAATGATCGAAGTCTCCCGCTATGTCAATGCCGACCCCTTTATCCGCCGGCTTCCCCATGGTTACGACGAAAAGGTCATGGAACGCGGTGTGACCCTGTCATCCGGTGAACGACAGCTACTCGCCTTTGCGCGCACCCTTCTGGCCGACCCCGCCATTCTTGTGCTGGATGAAGCCACCGCTTCCATCGATACCAATACCG
>JGI24711J26586_10001777_pt1 | contig 16138 bp, 20 predicted proteins | sample BioPla3DNA1_FD_26586 | JGI IMG/M metagenome (IMG submission 26586)
AATTAATACTTTTCCTGGAATATAATCTAAAATTACCAATTTATAAATAAATAGATAAGAAATTAGTGAACTAAAATAAAAAAGTAGTTGGTAAATATGAAATATGTATATCATAGTAGTTATCATAGTGATTTAATAAGAAAAGTAAAAAGATGGGTAAGTAAATGATATGATGTGAATAAGTTTTTTGAACTTTATCCAGAATTGATTATTAAATATAATGAAGTAGTAGATGAATAATCTGCCTTTTTATATAATAGCAAAGTGATAAAATAAAAGTATATTATAAAATAAGAGGTGAGCTTATGGAACATGATTTAAAGTTATATGGTAAAAATTTTAGTAGAATGGAATCTGGTCAAAAAAATAGAGAGTATAGATTATATGATAAAAAAAAGAAGATTAATTAAAATTGGAGATACAATTAGATTTGTAAAACTTCCAGAGGCAGATAAATACATTTATGCAGATGTGCTTAATATTGAAGTATTTACAAATTGGTACGAATGTTATGCTAAATATTTTGAAGAAGACTTTAAAGACAGATATGACACTATTCAGGATGTTGTAGACGATACATATAACGGTGGTTACTATACAAAAGAGGATAGCGACAAATATGGATGCTGTTGCTTAACCTTATCTAAAGTTAGAAAAACCTAATAAAAAGGAGAGAAAACCTTATGAAAAATGAAGAAAATTTGTTCCTAAAATCGGGTATACAGTGTTCGATAAGAAAATACGCAACACATTTTAAAAACTCCCATAAAATAAGGGTAAAATAGGCATCGTGTAATTACATTTTTTTAATAAAAATTACTAAAATTAGCAAAAAATACCCAAAAATACCCCAAAAATAGCATAGTATTTAAGGGGTGGTGATTACGAGTAACACTTTAAAAAAAGAATATATATCAGATAGTAATATCTGATTTTTTTATGCAATAATTTAGGAGGGTTTATGAAAGAAGAAGTTGTTGAATTGAATGTCAAAGATATTTGTGATTTTCCTAAACATCCATTTAAGATAAATAACGATTTAAATTATGAAGAGTTAAAAAATAGTATTATCGAAAGTGGAGTATTAGTTCCTACAATAGTAAGAAAAAAAGAAGATGGAAAATACGAAATGCTATCTGGACATAGAAGAAAGAAAATTTGTGAAGAACAAGGGATTAAAAAAATCCCATGTATAGTTAAAGATATATCAGATGAAGAAGCTATTATATTAATGGTGGATTCTAATCTTCAAAGGGATAAGATATTACCTAGTGAAAAAGCAATGGCTTATAAAATGAAATATGATGCAATGAAATCTATGACACCATCGGTGTCAAACAAAAGAAAAGATGAAATATTAGGTGAACAAGTTGGAGAAAGTAGAGAACAAATAAGAAGGTATATTAGATTAAATAATTTAATTCCTGAGTTATTACAGTTAGTAGATGATACTGTATTAAAAGATAAGAGGTCAGCTCTTACAATGGGATTAAGACCAGCTGTAGAATTATCTTATTTATCTAAAGATGATCAAGAACTTGTTTACGAAGAAATAACATATGAAGATTTAACTCCAAGTCATGTTCAAGCAAAGAGAATAAGAGAACTTGGTGAGAAAGGTGAATTAGACTCAGATATACTTGAGTCTATTTTTTTGGAACAAAAACCAAATCAAGCTAAAAGATTATCTTTTAACGAAGAGAGAATACGAAAAGTATTACCTAAAGATATTAAGGATTATAAGATCGAAGATTTTATAATAAAAGCAATCGAGAGTTATTCTAAGACACTCTCTAATGAAAGGGGTGATTCATATGATTTAGATATTTAGCACCCTACAATAATTATTCATTTTCTGATATTATTTTAGTAAGGGGTGAAAAAGAATGAAAAAAGTTATAATTAGCTTTGTCATTTTATTTCTTATTGCTTCAGGATTCTTAACTTATAAATTTGTATTTATGAGAAATAAAGATGAGAAAAAGCCAGTAGTTGATACTACAGTTATTGAATCAAATAAGGATTCAAGTGAAATGGAGGAAGAAGAAAATGAACCTATTACAGAAAATAATGAAAATGATAATGATATTGTTAAAAACGACAGCACTAATGATGATAGTACTAGTTCGAACAATATGGAGAGCAATAATGTTCGTAACTCTAATGTCGTAAAAGAAAATAAAACTACAACTAATGTTAAAATAGAAGAACAAAAGCAAGAATCAACTCAAGTACAACAGCCAGTAACTCAACCTGAACCAGAACAACCGAAACATGAGCCAACTGCTTGGGAAAGTTTAGGAATAAGTGAATATGATTATTATCATAAGCCAATGTGGAGTTGGGCAAGAGTAGATTATAAGATTGAAGATTATGGATCTTTTGATGCAACACATCAAGCTTGTATTGATGTTGGTTATCAATTAGAAGACATAATTAGTTTTTCGTGTACAAACATTAATAGTTATTCGGGTGCTTATTTAGGAGATATGCTCAGAGTAAAAAAATAATGAAAGGAAAAACAATATGAAGTCGAAAATATTTAAGTGTGCTATGATGAGCATACTTTTTTTATTGTCAATTTTTAATATTACAACAGTACATGCTGAAAAATATACTGGACAAGCTATATGGCCTAGTGAATATATCAGTAATATTTATATTAAAAAAGTAAAACCAGATGGTTATACAAAGTATCAACAAGCAAGATTTATCAGAAGAAGTGAAGATAATAAATTTGTTTATTGTTTACAACCATACACAGATATTGATAATAATTTACCTTATTATGATGTAATAAGAGAGGATTATGAAAGAGTTTTAGGTTTTAGTGAAGAACAATGGGAAAGAATATCTTTACTAGCTTATTATGGATATCAATATGACCAAAATGGATATAATCATAATGATCAAAAATGGTATGTTATTACTCAAGTTATGATTTGGAGAACAACAAATCCTGAATCTCAAATATTTTTCACAGATACTCTAAATGGAAATAGAATATCTAAGTTTGATAGTGAAATAGCAGAACTTGAAAGTTTAGTAGCAAATCATTATAAAAGACCACAATTACAAAGTGGATTAGTTGTACCTATTGGAAGTACAATTGAAGTCAATGATAATAATAATGTATTAAGTAATTATAAAGTTACTTCTACAGATAAAGTGTCAGCTTCAATTAATGGAAACACTTTATCAGTAACTGCAAATAGTATTGGTGAAGGTTCTATCACTTTTGAAAAGAAAGCAACTAAATATGAAATACCACCAATAGTATATTTCAGTGATCATTCACAAAATGTATTTAGAGTTGGTAACTTTGACCCAGTAGTAAGTAAGTTTACTTTAAAGGTTATAGGTGGAAGAGTAACACCAGCGAAAGTTGATGTTGAAACTAGAACAAACACTCCTCAAGGTGAAGCAAAACTAGGTGGAGCTGTTTATGGAATTTATAAAGTTGATGGTACTAGAGTAGGACAAGTTGTAACAAATGAAGATGGTAGAAATACATCAGATTATTTACCAGAACTTGGTAGATTCTACTTATTAGAAGAACAACCATCAGAAGGATATTTGTTAGATAGTAATAAATATTATTTTGAAATAACAGAGGATAATTTAAATCCTGAAGTACAAGTATTTGAACAAGTAATCAAAAGAGATTTTGAATTTACTAAAGTATATGCTAGTGCTGAAACACAAATAATGGAACCAGAAGTAGGTATCAAGTTTGGAATCTATAACAATAAAAATGAACTTGTTGAAGAAGTAACTACAGATTCACAAGGTGTATTTAGATTTACTTTACCTTATGGTACTTATACAATTAAACAATTAACTACTACTAAAGGACATGAAAAAATAAATGACTTTACTGTAGAAGCTAAAACTACAGGAGAAGTAGTTAAGAAAGTTATTTCAAATGCTCCAATTACTGCTAAGTTAAGAGTTGTTAAAATCGATTCTGAAACTAAAGAAGTAATAAAGAGAAGTAATATTAAATTTAAAATATTTGATGTTACAAAAAATGAATATGTATGTCAAACAATTACATATCCAAATAAAGAAACTATCTGTGTATGGGAAACAGACAAAGATGGTGAATTTACAACAGCTTATCCATTAATGACAGGAACTTATAGACTTGAAGAAGTTGATCAAGTAATTGACGGTTATTTATGGAATAGTCAATCTCATGAATTTTCAATTGATGAAGATTCTAATTTAAGAACTGATTCAGAGTATGGAATAATATTTGATACTGATTTTGAAAACACTAGAGTTAAAGGTGAAATTCAAATAGAAAAAACTGGAGAAGTTGCAGAACTTACTGAAAATGGTTTTGAATTTAAAACAGAATCATTAGAAGGAGTTAAATTTGGATTATATGCTTTAGAAGATATCGTATGGAATGGTAAAACAATTTATACTAAAGATTCTTTAATAGCAGAAAAAACATCTGATAGTGAAGGTAAAATTGTATTTGATGAATTATATCTTGGTAAGTATTATGTTAAAGAAATTGAAACATTAGATAACTATGTTTTAGATGAAAATACATATGAAGCTGAACTTGTATATAAAGATCAATATACTCCAACAATTTTCCATTCAGAAGCAATCTTAAATATTTTAAAAACTGGTAAACTTGAATTTACTAAGACAGATATTTCTGAGTCTAAAACACTACCAAATACCTTAATCGAAATCTATACAGAAAATGATGAACTAGTATTTAGTGGTAGAACTGATGAAGAAGGTAAAATTGTTATTGATAGACTTCCACAAGGCAAGTACTATATCATAGAAAAAGAAGCACCTGAGGGTTACAAACTTAATGAAGAAAAAATGCCATTTGAAATAAAAGAAAATGGTGAAATAGTTAAATCTACTATGAAAGATGAAGACATTACTGGTACATTAGAATTTACTAAATTAGATTTTTCAAATGATAATCCACTACCAAATACTTTAATTGAAATTTACAATGCTGATACAGATGAATTAGTATTCTCTGGAAGAACTGATGATAACGGAACAATTACTATAGAAAAATTAAAATATGGTAATTATTATATTTTAGAAAAGGAAGCTCCAGAAGGATATGAATTAAATCCTGAAAGAATGTATTTTGAAATTAGGGAAGATGGAGAAGTAGTAAAATCAATTATGAAAGATAAGCAAATAGTTAAAGTACCAAATACTGAAGCTGAAGATTATAAAGATTTATTATTTAGTGGAATTACTTTATTAGTTTGTGGAGCAGGTGTAATTATTTATGGAATCAAAAAGAAAAACAAAAAATAAGAGCTGGTTAATTGTAATCGGCTCTTTAATTTTTCTTACTGGTATTGGATTAATATCATATGATTATTTATCTAACAAAAAAATAGATGATCAAGAAACAACAATGTTAGAAGATTTTTACGAAGTAGAAGAAGAAATTGAATCTATAGAAGAACCTCAAGAAATAGAAGAAGTAAAAGAGCAAGTTAAAGTTAATTATATTGCTGTACTTAAAATTCCGAAAATTGGTTTAGAAAGAGGTTTAGTAGATCTAAATAGTTATCTTAATAATGTTAATTATAATCTTGAATGGTTAGATGGTTCATCTATGCCAGATCAAGAAAATGGCAATGTTATAATTGCAGGACACTCAGGTAGTGCTAGAATATCTTATTTTAGAAAATTAGATAAGTTAGTATTAGGTGATGAAGCTTCTATTATATATAATGGTAAAACATATAACTATAAAGTTGTCGACATATATGATATTGAGAAAACTGGTAAAGCAGAAATAGTTAAAGAAAAGAATACCACCACTTTAACATTAATTACATGCAGACATAATACTAATAGACAAATAGTAGTCATCTTTAAACAAGTATAATTTTTGCACAATATAATCTTATCTATATAATGCTATAATGTTTATGAGGTGTTATTATGCATAAATTCTTTGATTATTCAAAAGGTAAAGTTGATAAGAAAAATAAAGATAGAATAATCTTTATAAATAGAATGGCTCTTCTTATGCAAGAGTTTGAAAGTACAAGCCCAGAAATAAATGAATTAGTTAATTGGCTTTTTTGTAAATCTGAAGGAGTTCCATATCATGATTCTGATATAGAAGAAACTAGAGATTTTAATTTAGCACCAATTAAATGGTTAGATGATAAAAGAGCAATTAAACAAGTATGGGAAAATGATATGCATTTATATTCTTATGCCTTAATGTTACATGATTTAAATTATTGGATTAATAATGATATACTTACTGAAATAATTAAAGAATTATATTTTAGATTAGATTACTTAATTCACCCATATCAAGAAGATCAACATGATAGAGATTTAGAAGACATAAAGTATTTTATAGAATTTGATTATGTAGATAAAGAGCAATAGCTCTTTTTTTAATGGAGGTGAAGTATGAATGATAACTTAATTGATTTTCAAATACATGGTGTAACTGGATATACAGTTATGTCTAATTATCACTTACAAGACAGGAATCTTTCAATTAGAGCAAAAGGTTTATTATCATTAATGCTTAGTCTTCCAAAAGATTGGGATTATTCAATTAATGGTTTGGTAACTTTATCAAAAGATGGTAGAGATATGATTAAGAGTACTTTAAATGAATTAAAACAAGCTCAATATGTATCTATAGATGAGTATAGAGACGCAAATGGACATTTTAAGTATAAATATTCAGTTTATTATTTACCATATCCTAAATGGCTTGAAATGAGCAAATTAACCGAAGACGGCTTTACCACCTCGGTGAGACCGAATACGGTGCAACCGAAGACGGTGAAACCCAAAGAACAAAAGAATAATAATAAAAAAGATAAAATAGATAAAACACCAGAGGAATCTGGTGAGTCAATCAATCATTCAATTTTTACTAAAGAATTAATTAAAAGGAACTATATTTCAAAAGATGATAGTAGTTCTTTTTTATTTGATCAATTTTTTGAAGAATTGTTAGAGCAAGGAAATAACTTTAGAGATTTATTAATCATGACTAATTATGTTGTCTCAAGAATTAAAGAAAGAGACTTTAAAGATGAAGATGGAAATGAAATTAAAAATAAATATGGTTATTTCAAAAATGCTCTCATTGGAAATATAAGAAGATTCGAAAATTTAGAACACTTATATGAATTTGATGATGATGAAGAATATGATTGGCTAAACGATAATGAGGAGGATTATGAGTTATGAAAAATATAGAAGAAATTAAACTTATGGAAATTGAAGCTTTAAGTGATTTTGAAGATCATATAGGAACTCTTCTATCTGATATGGATATTTTTAGAGAATATTTAGATAAAAAAGATTTAAAGAAATTTAATAAATGTTATGACTATCTAGATAATCTTTGGGAAAAGGTAGAAGATATAATTGCAAAAATAAGCGATGCAGATGAACGAAATAGAGATAAATAAAATTGCTTATTGAAGGGTGGTGGTTCTATAGAGTGAAAACAATTCAGAATTAGTCAACTGAATTAAATAAAATGACTAAATATTTTGATTTATAGAAGGAGGAAAATTATATGTTAAATCAAATTGTTATTGTTGGAAGACTTACAGGAAATCCTGAAGTTGTAAAATCTGAAGAAGGAAAGGAAAGAAGCCAAATAACTTTAGCTGTACCTAGAAGTTATAAAAATGCTGATGGCGAATATGATACAGATTTTGTTGATTGCATTCTTTGGGGTGGTGTAGCTGAAAACACAGCTGAATATTGTAAGAAAGGTGACATAGTTGGAGTTAAAGGTAGAATTCAAACAAATAACTATGAGACTGAAGATGGAGAAAAGAGAAAATCAACTCAAATTGTAGCTGAAAAAGTAACTTTCTTATCTTCAAAAAAAGAAAAAGAAGACGACATTGAAAAATCTGATGATGAATTAGATATGTAGTCATATGAGAATAAAGCAAAGAAAAAAGAGTTAAATCGCCAGCCAGCAAAATAACTCTAGTGATATTATATCACTTCTTTGCTTTTTCTTTTTATATTTTTATGAAAGGACAAACAAAATGAACTTATTTTTAAAATTAATCAGCGATAGTGCTGGTGAAAAAATTAAACAAGAAAGAAAAGCATGGGGTATGTCTAAGAGAAGATTAGCGAAACTTACATATACAGATCAAGAAACTATAGAAAGTATAGAAAAAGGATATGTATGTATGCTTGACTTTAAATTATTAAGAAATATTTGCAAGGTATTACAAATTAGTATATTTGATTTTTTTACAAGACCAGTATCTAAAGAAGATATTCTTGCGATGGTATAAGGAGGAATATTTATGGGTAATTATTTACAAATGCTAAAAATTGAACACCTTGAAGGTGGAGGATATAATGTAGATTCAATTATTAAAGCAATACAAACTTTTTCTACTTGGGCTTTAAGAGTTGGAATTGCAGCTGCTGGTGTATCACTAATTGTTGGATTTATTTTATATGCTGTTGTTGATGTAGATAGAAAAGCTCAAGTAAAACAAAGAATAATTCAAACAATGTTTGGTATTGTAGGAATTATTTTAGCAATATCAATTGTAAATCTAATCATTGATTTATTCTAGGAGGTGATTTGAATGTTATTAAAAGCATTAGATTTATTAAGAACTCTTGGATGGGCATTAGTACATTTTATTTATAATCTAATTGATTCATTATTTGATATTTTAAAAGGATTAAATGCTTTTGATATAATCAATTCTGTTTCTGGAGATAATAACTTTATTACATTTCAAAAAGGTGTAATAGCAATTGCAGTTACACTTTTAGGATTATTTGCAATAAGTAGATTTGCTAAAAAGATAATTGATCCTGATGAGGGATTAAGTTCTAGTGGAATAGTAAAAGAAATTGTTAAATGTGGAGTACTTATAATTATGAGTACTTTTTTATTTGTACAAGCTTCTACATTTTCAATAAAACTTGCTGGATTTACATCTAATATATTTTCAAATAATAATGTAACTATATCTGATTCTATGTTAACAATGTTTATTGATTATTCAGAAGGATATAAAGAATGTGATGATTTTAAAGGTGAAGACATTGCAAAAAATGTTTCAAATGGAAACTTTAATGCAAAAGAAATGTATAACGATAAATATGTAACATCACATAGATTTATATTACCAGATAAAAAAGATTATAAGTACAAGATCAATTGGATAATGGCTGTAATAGTTGGAGGATTCTTCTTATATTCATTATTCTTCTGTGGAATGATGTTAGCGAGAAGACAAATAGAATTTTTATTCTTATTTGTAATTAGTCCAATTATATTTGCTACTTCAATTGGAAATAAAGAAAGAAGAAGTGCAGTTGTTCAGCAACTTGTTTCATTAATGTTACAAGGTGCAGTTATAATGCTAATTATTTCTTTAACAGCTATTGTAATGGGTCAAATAAATAGTACAACTTTCTTCAATAATACTTTTAAAGATATTGTAATTAAATCAATTATGTATATTGGCTGTGGTTCATTCTTATTAACTGGTTCTCAAGTAGTCAATAAGTTTATTGGTGGAAATGTATCAGCTAATAGTGGTAGAGAACAATTAATGGCTATGATGGGATTTGGTCAAGCAATGGGAGGAATAGCTTCAACAGCTGGACTTGGAGTTGCAGGAGCAGGTCTTATGGGAGCTGGAGCTTTAGCAAAAGGTGGAGATGTAGTTGGATCTAAAGTTGGTAAAGCTGGAAATTCTGCTTTAGGAAAAGTAGGACAAGCTGTATCTAACTTTGGTTCTAAGATGGGAGGTAAAGATTATACCTCAGGAGGTATTGGAAGTAATCTTAAAATGATGGGAGATTATTTACAAGCATCTTCAATGTCTAAGAGTGGAAATGCAGGAAATCAAAGATCTAGTAGATTGTCTAGATTTGGATCTGGAATGATGAATGCTGGAAAAGAATCAATGGCTCAAGCTATGTCTAATGTAATGCCATCAAGAAGTATGTATAGAAGAAGATACAGAGGGAGAGATGATTAATGTATATAACAGTACCAAGTATTAAAAAGACTCTAGGAAAATATATAGAGATGAAAGATTTATACATAGGTCTTCCTATGTTATTTTCATTTTTATTATTATTTTCATTCTCGAGTCATAAATTATTTTCATTATTGTATTTAACAATTTGTGTTTTTCTTATGTTACCAGTTAAGGTATCAAAGAAGAATAGAATGTATAAAGTTGTAGCTCTTTTCTTTAGGTATATAACTAGATGTAAAGAGTTTGCTTATAAAAGAAATGGAGATGAGGTAGATTGGAAAGAAAAACTAAAGATGAAAAAAATCTAAAAAAAGCAAAGAAAATTGATTCCAAGACAAATAGAAAATATTCATCTAGAGGTCAAATGAAAAAGAGAATTAAAAATTCTAAAGTTATCTCTAATGTTAAAGAAATAGGCGATGATGGATTAATCTATTTAAAGTCTGGAGAAGTTGCTACATTAATTGAAGTTAAAGCTATCGATTTATCTCTAACAAGTAATCATGAAAAGAATCTTTTCTTTTCTATGTTAAAAGCATTATATCAAGTTCCTAATTTAAATTTAAAATGTTATAAGTTAAATGAAAAATTAAACTTAAATGCTAATAAAGTTAGTTTAGATAATAAGATAGAAAAATTTCAAGCTGATGAAGGTAAGAAATTATTATTAGAGGAATCAAGAAATTTAATTGATGATCTAGAAGAGAAAAACTTTACTGTATCAAGTAAATACTTTTGGGTATTAATAGCTAAAGATACAGCAGTATTAAATAAACAGTTAGATGAAATAGAAGATATAACTTTAAATATAGTTCCAAGAATTTATATTGAAAGTGTAACTAATAAACTAGAAATATATAAATTTTTATCTAATTTATATTTAACATCTAATTCACTAGATGAATTAGTATGGAGTGATTTACCAAGTTTGGTGAGTCCAATGAATATGTCTGAAAGAACAGATAGAATGAAATTTGATGATAAAGAATTTCAAATTTTAACTGTTAAAAATGTTCCACCATTTGTAAGTGAATTATTTTTTGAAGATATATTCAATTACCCAGATGTTAGAGCTTCAATAGGAATACAAGAATGTATCACTCAAGAAGAATTAATAAGATGGGTAAATTCACAATATCAGTTCTTATTAACTGATAGAAATACTACTAAAAAATTAAGTGATGCTACAGAGTTAGATACTCAAAAAGAAAACTTTCAAGCTTTAATGCAAGATATTAAAAATGGTGATGAAAAGATAAAAGAAGTGTCACTTATTTTAATAGTAGAGGGAGATAAAAAACATAGAGAAGAAGTAATAAGAGATTTAAAAAGAATAGCTGATTCATATCAAATTAAATTAGATGTTCCTAGATTAAGACAAATGGAAGCATGGCAAAGTTATGATTTATCAACTAAGACTTTTGAAGATTATTGCTTTTATCTACCAACACTAACATTAAGTGCTGGATTCCCATTTACTAGAACTTATTTTAATGATTCAAATGGTTATATGTTTGGTGTAGATATTCATACATCTTTACCAATATTCTTTGATCCATTTGTNTTAAATAATTCTAGAACTTCTCATAACATGGCAATTATATCTTCAACTGGTGGAGGTAAATCTTANACTATGAAAAAGATGATTGTTAATGAGTATGGAAGAGGAACAAANATATTTATATTTGATGCTGAAAATGAATATAAAAGAATNGTTGAAGCNAATAAAGGNGAATACATAGATCTTTANTCAAAAACTGGTGGAATTATAAATCCATTACAAATAAGATTTATTCCATCAGATGATGAGAATCATGATACTAAAGAAACCGATTGTCCTTTAGCTAAACACTTAGGATTCTTAGAAGCATTCTTTAAAACAGCATTTGAAAGTATAACAGAAAAAGAACTTGTAATGTTACTTGCTATAGTTGAAAAACTATATAACAAGAAAGGTATATTTAAGAATACATCTATAAATACACTTCAAAATATGCAACCTGAAGAATTTCCTATATTTTCTGAATTATATGAATTCTTACCAGAATATAAGAAAGATGTAGATAGTAAAGAAAAAGAAAAAATAATTGAACAATTAGATATTCTTTTATCTAGATTCTTAACTGGAACAGATTCATATTTATTTGATGGTCATACTAATATAGATTTATCTAATGACTTAATTGCTTTTAACTTACAAGAGCTTTTATATAGTGGTAATCAAAGATTAATTAATACTCAAACACTAAATCTATTAACTTATTTAAATAATAGNATTGTTGCTAATAAAATTAATAANGATAAAGTTAAATTAGAAGATAGAAAACATGTAATGATTATAGCTGATGAATTTCACTTATTCATAGATGAAAATAANTTTGAAGTATTAAGAAACTTTGGNCAACTAGCTAGAAGAATTAGAAAGTATTCTGGATCACTTGTTGTTGCAACTCAATCTGTAAAAGACTTTGTAGGTAGTCAATCTATCTTAAGACATTCAACAGCAATATTTAATAATTGCCAATATCAAATGATAGGAATGTTAAAAGAAGATGATCTACTTGCATATCTAGAATTATTTAAACAAAATCCTTTAACAGATACTCAAAAGAATTTCTTAATGAGTGCAAGAAGAGGAGAATTCTTACTTAATATAGATTCTAAAAATAGATTAAGAATTTGGATTAGAGCAACAGAACTTGAAAGAGAAATGATGGGAGAGGGTGATTCAAAATGATAGATGAATTATCAACTAAAGTAACCGACTTTTTCTATGACTATGATCCATACGAATTTAAAGATAATTATGAAGATTATAATGAAGGTTTGGAGGAAATACAAAGAGTGTTATCCTCTAAATCTGAAACAAGAAATCTTATATTTAATTTAAAAGAAATTAATGATGATTTATACGGAGATGAAGATAAAACTATAAAAGAGTTTTTTGATAGAAGTTCATCTTTAATTGAAGAATTAAAAGAGTATGAAAAATCATTAAAAGAAGAATATGTATTATGAAAAAGAAAATATTAAAAATTGTATTGGGTAGTAGTACTGGATTAATAGTACTTGCTTTAGTAATACTTGTACCAGTATTAATGGTATTAGATTTTTTTGGAGCTAATATTACTGATAATTATGTAGAAAATAATATGGACTATGCAGATAGATATAAAGAAGCAGTTAATATGGCTTTAAAAAATAATAAAGGTTATGTACCTTTAACTAGAATTTTATACTTTTACTTAGAAGATGAAGAACAATCTTTTTATCAAATTTATGTAGATAATTTAGATAAAGATTCAAATAAAATGCTTCCAATAAGTGAAGTATGTGAATTACCAAAATATAAAAATTTTGATGGGTGTAGAGATTATGAAGATAGTGATCAAATTGATGAAGAACAAAATAAACCGTTTTCTCCACCAATTGATTTTAAGAAAATAACTGTTACATCTTTTTTTATGGAAGAAAGAATTGTATTTGGAAAATCTGATGTACATGGTGGATGGGATTTAGCTACAGGAAATAAAACTCCAGTTAAAGCTGTTTGCGATGGAAAAGTAACAAAGGTAAGTTTTCCTTATAAAGAAAATGTTACTAATACTTCAGGAGGTGGAGGTAATCAAATTTATCTTGAATGTGAAGTAGATGAAGATGTCACTTATAAAGTTATATATGCACATCTTTATCCAGACACAGCAAAAGTTAAAGAGGGTCAAATGGTTAAAGCTGGAGACGAACTTGCAGGTGTAGGAACGACAGGATACTCAACTGGACCACATCTTCACTATCAAGTTGAATTGAATGGAAATAAAGTTGATGGAATGAGTTTAATAGACTTTTCTGATGATACTTCAACCTTTACTCCTAACAATGGATTACCTACATATAATCCCAATCCAAGTTTAGAACTTCCATATAAAAGATAATACAATCCCCATTTAAACCCCAAACAAATCCTTTATTTATAAGGAATTATAGATATACAATCCCCAAATTGGGGATAATTTTGCAAGTGCAAAATAAGTTTGATATCACACACAAGCTAGATAAAATCTAGCGAAAATAGGTGTGTCGATATCATTCTCTTATGCTCTTTAAATATTTCTCAAAATATTTTAAATAAATGGGGATTGTATATCACAATTTGGTGATTTTGAAAGAGAGGTAATTATGCATCAATATCCGTTAAGAATCCCTGATGTGCTATGGAAACGAATTGAAGTAGAGGCAGAGTCAAGAGGACTATTTATTAGTGAAATGTTAATTGAAGTAATTGAAAAAGGATTACTAAAAATTTATGAAGAGGAGGCAAAGTATGGAAAAATTAAACCTAAACAAATTGATAGCAAATGACATAGTTAACTATGGAATGGATAAAACTACAAGCTTTAATTATATAGTTAGTCTAAATGATTTTTTAGATGACTATGATGAAGAATCAATCGATTATATTAAGTCTCATATTGGTGACATAATTGAAGCTGTACATCAAAACGAGAATGTTGTAGATCTTCAATATGATGAAGCTAGACAAGAATTTAATATGGTATTTTATTTTAATGGATTATTTAGCAAACTAGATAAAAAAATATATGATACTGCTCAAGATATGGGAATTGATTTTGAAGTGGATGAAGTATGGGAAATTTCATATAACTTAGAAAATTCTGATGAGTATAATGAAATGATTAAAAATACCATTCAAGAAAATTTCAAAACAATGGGTAGGGAGATTTAATATGGCTAATGTAAGAAAACATATTACAATCTCTGAAGAAGCTAATAAGATAGTTGAAAAATATCAAACTGGTAAAAGATTTTCTGATGCTGTAGAAAGATTAATTTTTATGGGTGAATATAATGATGAATTAGGAAGCCTTATTGATAGAAATACTAAGCTAGTTGAAAGACTAATGTTTAAAGTAAGTTATATTAGTGACCTATTAGATCAATTTTATTCTGATATGGAAATAGAAAATTTACTTAATCCCAAAAATAATAAAGCTCTACAAAAATTCAAAACTAATAGGGATAAATTAAAATATGATGACTAGTACTCCAAATGTAGTAGTAAAGAATATGTTTACACCTAGTTTTAAGAATCTTAATCATATGTATAAAACAAAATCACAAGTTCATGATTCTACAATGAATATGTTTGATTATTATGCTAATGAAAAAAAGAAAGCTTTTTTTATGTTGGATTACTTTAGTGGAAAAATTGGTAAGGATAAAGAAATGAATATCATGTTTGAAAATGGAGAATATGCTACTAAAGATGAAATCGAGAAAAGAAAAAAGCAGTATGAAAAATATATTGAAAATTCAAATATTTATAAATTAGTTATTTCTTTTCCAGAAAACTACTTAGAAGAAAATGTTGATATTAAGAAGTTTGAAAAAGATTTAGCCAAACATATTATTCCAATGTTTTTGAAGAAGTGTGGTTTTGATGATATTAAAAATATGAGTTATCAATTTTCACTTCATACAAATACTGATAATCTCCATTTTCATTTATCCTTTACTGAAAAGAAACCTAACTATAAAAGAACTTCTAGTAAAGAATTAGTTTATAGACATGCTGGTAAGTTAGATCAAAAAGAACTTGGATTTTTAAAAAATGAAATAGAACATTATATTCATAAAGAAAAGGTATTTACACCTTTACTTGAAGAAACAAATAAAGAAATAGAAGAATTGAAAAAGTATTTTAATCCTAAAGAAAAAAATTTCTTATTAAATGATAAGAAAGATATTTTATTAGAAGAGAAGATTATAAGATTGGGTGAACTTATAAACGAGAAACGAGAAAACAAGAATCAACGAATTAAATATAATTCAATTAAAAATAAAGAAATAAGAGATTTAACTCAAGAAATAAAAAGTGCTATTTTTTCTAAAAGAGATACAGAACTATATAATGATTATCAAGAATTTAAAAATAGTCTAAATGAAATAAATAAGTATTTTACTGAAGTAGCTAAAAGTAATCATTCTAAAGTGGTGGATGATTCTTTTATTAAATCAAAAAAGAAATATTTAGATAATTATGTTTTAAATGCAATAGTTAATTATGCTGGTAATAAAAAAATAACTGA
>JGI24711J26586_10001778_pt1 | contig 16131 bp, 12 predicted proteins | sample BioPla3DNA1_FD_26586 | JGI IMG/M metagenome (IMG submission 26586)
TCCTTGTTTAGGTGCTGTTAAATCTAATTGATGAATATCTTTTAGTAAAGGCATCACTTTATCATCCGGCATAAAAGAAAGAATAGCATCGTTAATTGTAGGCCAAGCATGGGTCCCATAATGTGGTTCTCCAGTATCTGTTCCTTTTCCATACACTTCTCGCCAAGAGGTAAATCCTCTTATATCATGTTTTTTCAACACTTCCAATACTTCATCATAAAAAGCTTGATAAAATGAAATGAATACAGCTTTCATAAGATATGTAATTAATTGTTAATCCGATTAAAATTTATTTTTTTCAATTGCTGTTTTTGTTTTCTTTTAATTCCAAAATCAGCAAACATACTATACAAAACAGGTATTAAAATTAGAGTTATTAAAGTAGAAACAGACAACCCCCACGCTACCGTCATTCCCATTGAGTTCCACATTTCGGCACCTTCCCCCCTACCTAAAGCTAAAGGTACCATTCCTAACACGGTGGTTAATGTAGTCATCAGAATAGGACGTAAACGAGAACGCCCAGCTGTTACAACTGCATTTCTCACTGTCATTTCTCTTTCTCTACACAAGATTGTATAATCGATTAGAACGATTCCATTTTTAACCACAATACCTATTAACATCATAGCGCCTAATAAAGCCATAATACCCAAAGGTGTGTTGGTTATCGCTAAACCGAGAAAAACTCCAGTGAATGCAAAAGGAATGGAAAACATAATAACAAAAGGATATACAAAGGACTCAAACTGAGATGCCATAACAATATAAACTAATACTACTATCAATAACATAAGCGAAATCAAGTCTGCAAAAGACTCTTGTTGTTCTTCCCAAACTCCTCCTATTTTATAATCTAAATTGCCTGAATAGTCGATTTGCTTTAATTCTTTTTCGGCGGCAGCTACCAAATCACTCAACACACCGTCTTTTCCTACGACACAGGAAACGGTAAGCATACGTTCTCTGTCTTTACGCTCAATAGCCGGTGGTGCCATACGGTCTACCACTTTTCCTATATCTCTTACTCTCATTGAATTGCCAAGATTATTATAAATTAAAATATTTTCAATATCCTCTATGCTTTGTCTGTATTCAGGGGCATAACGCACCCTTATATCGTATTCTTCTCCATCTTCGCGATAATAAGAAGCAATGGCACCATTGAAACGATTACGAACAAATAAGGATACAGTTGATAAATTCAAAGCATTCTCAGCCAGTTTGTTTCTATCAAAATCTACTTGAATTTCAGGAGCATATTCATCCCTACTTATATTAACTTGCGAACAGCCTTTTACTTTTCGCATACGCTCGGCAATATCAGCTGCAAACTTATCGGTCTCTTCAAAACTATGACCATAAATTTCGATATCAACCGTACTTTGTCCGCCCATTCCACCGCCTCTTCCTGTTGCTACGGTATAGGTCCTAATTTCGGGATAACGATTCAGTAAAGCTCTTAAATCATCTGAAATTTCTGCTATCCCTTTTTTTCTTTCCGTTTTTCTTAACAATTTGATATTAAAAGCTATAATATGATTACCGTTATCAGATAACATACCAAATGTATTGGTTTCATCGGGCTGTCCAACCGAAAAGTTGAGCATTCTGATTTCTGGAAACTCTTTTTTTATTTCTTGGCTTATCTCTACTGCTAAATTTCTACTTGTTTCCAAAGATGTTCCAATAGGAAGTTTCACTCTAACCGACAGGCTAGCATTGTCTTGTGTTGGAAAAAATTCGGTAGGTATATATAAAACTAACAAAGTGCTCGAAGCAAAAATCAAAAAACTAAGTATAACTACAGCTTTTCTATGATTTAGTGCTTTGTTAAGTAATTTAGCATAAGCATTATCCATGTTATCTAAAAATTTTTCTATCGGCACATATAATCTATCAAAGAGTTTACCTCTATTAGGATTGTTTTTTAAAAGCAATGAAGATAACATGGGAGTAAGCGATAAAGCAGCTATCATAGAAACCAACATGACAATGCTGACTATCCATCCCAATTGTTGAAACAATACTCCCGACATTCCTTCAATCATAGTTAAAGGTAAAAATACTGCAAACAACACTAAAGTAGTAGCAATAATCGATAAAGAAACTTCACTAGTAGCAAACACTGCTGCTGGTTTAGGCTTACTGCCTCTTTCAATGTGAGTTGATATGTTTTCTAACACCACTATAGCATCATCAACGACCATGCCTATAGCCAAACTTATAGAAGATAACGATATAACATTCAATGTATTGCCTGAAATAAGCAAATAGATAAACGAAGCAACCAAAGAAATAGGAATAACAATGATAATGATAAAAGTAGCTCGCCAACGACCCAAAAAGAACAACACAACCAATACTACCAATACTAAAATAACATAGATAGATTCTTTTAAACTATCAATCGTATTTAAAATACTAACAGTAGTATCGTTGATGGTATCTATTTTAATATCAGAAGGTAGTGTTTTTTCAATCTTGGGCAGTTCTTTATAAACTTCTTTAGCAATACTGACAGAGTTAGCTCCTGTTTGTTTTTGAATAATAATCATTGCACCTCTCACCCCATCGTTATACACCTCTTGCATGCGTTCTTGAATTGTATCTTTTACAGTAGCTATATCACGTAAATATACACTTTGATTATTAAAGCTCCCTACTATAATATTATTCATCTGTTCGGCGTCTGTAAACTCACCCTCTACTCGCATGGAATAAGTTTGCTTGCCCACGTCCATTGTACCCAAGGGCATATTTCTGTTTTCAGCTCCTATAGTAGAGGCAATGCCTTCGATGGTTAAGCCATATCCTTCTAATTTATAAGGATCGCAATATACCTGTATTTCACGTTTGGGAGCCCCCGAAATAGAAACAGTGCCCACTCCTTTTATACGACTTAGTTTTGATACTACCTTATCATCGAGTATTTTATATAAGGCATCGGTACTTTCTTCTGATTGTACTGATAAAATCAAAATGGGAATATCTTGAGTGTTGAATTTAAAAATATAGGGCAAGTTTGCTCCATCGGGCAAAGCTGATTTTATCATATCTAATTTATCCCGAACATCATTAGTAGCTTCTACAATATCAATTCCATATTCAAATTGTAAGAAAATAATAGAAAAGTTTTCTTTGGATACAGAAGTTATATGTTTTAAATCGCTCAATCCATTTAAAGCATTTTCAAGCGGTTTTGATATGTTATTTTCTATATCTGAAGCACTTACTCCCGGGTAAGTAGTAAAAACCATAATAGAATTAGAACCCATATCGGGGAGTAAATCTACTGGTAGTTTCGACAAACTATAAACCCCTATAATAGCAATAGCTACAAAAACTAATGCCGTCATTATGGGTTTTTTAACTGCTGATTGGTACAAACTCATGATTGATGCTTATTTAACTAATTCTACTTCCATTCCATTATTTAATTTCGATAATGTTGTTGTTGCAACAAAATCTCCATTTTCAACACCTGATATGACTTCATACATATCCTCTATTCGCCTGCCTAAGACTACTTTATTGTAGGATACTTTTCCGTCTTTGTATACATACACATAACGATCGCCCGAACCTTGTTGTTTTACAATCGACACATCGGGTACTAACACATGATTGTTTTTTCCCATATTGATAGATACTTTTGCATACATGCCCGGTCGTATTTTCTCGTCCGTATTCGGAATGGTAATTTCTACAGGAAAAGTATGACTACGAGGGTCAATCGTGGGATAAACAAGGCTTACTTTTCCTGTAAATTCTTCGTTATCATAAACTTCTATTTTTACTTTTGCTTCCATTCCTTCCTTGATTTTAGTATATTGCATTTCGGAAACATTGATGCGTAATTTTACCGGTCTTATTTGTTGTACTTGTAAAATAGGATTGCCCGCATACAAATCTCCGCTATCATAGTTGCGTAAACTTACCACTCCCGATATAGGACTAATTAGCTGTGTGTTATCTTTTAAGTTTTGATAAGCTGTTCGAGCAACATCCAAAGCAGTTTGTTGAGCTTCCCAATCGGATTTGGAAACACCCCCTACTTTATACAACTCATTAATGCGTTTAAAAGTAGTTTCTAAATTATCCAACTTCGATTTGGCTTGCGTAAGTGAATTGGCATCCATTTGTACCAACAGCTGACCTTTACTTACACGACTTCCGACTTCTACATAAATTTTATCAATTCTTCCCGGTATCGTCGGTGCAATGTTATTGACCGCTTCGGCTTGAACGATAGCCGTATAATCGTACAACATATCTATCTCTTTTTGAAATACTTGTTCTACTTTAATTTTTACTTTTTTATCTTCTTCTTGATTATCAGCATTTTTATTAGAATTACACGCATTCAACAACACTCCTATAAGGATAGCTACTGTTAATAAACCGACTGCTCTTTTCATACAATGTATTTTAAAATGTTCTTATTTATATTCTTTTCCTATTATTTTATCTAATTCGGCATAAGCCGTTAAATAACTATATATTGATTGATTATATGCTAATTTAGCACTTACCAATGCCATTTCTGCCGATTGTAAATCCAACCATGTTCCCATACCTATTTCGTATTGTTTTAGGCTGATATTGTAGGTAGTTTCGGCTTGCAACATCGTTTCTTTATTGGAAGCGAGCTGCTCCATTGCATTGGCGATGTTTATACCGGCATTGTTAAGACTGATTTTCAAATTACGCTCTAAAGCTAAACGCTGGTCTTTGATGTTTTCAATCGCTAAATTGCTCGTTTTGATTTTATAAGCAGTTCCTGCCCACGATATAATAGGCACCGTTAGGGTCAAACCAATCATTGAATAAGGATGCCACTTATAATCGGCAAATTTAAAATCGTTATTCATTGTCATATATTGGTAGTTTCCACTCAAATTTAAAGAAGGACAAGCGGAAGAAATAATAATGTCTTTGCTCTTTTTCAATTGTTTTTCACTTAAAGCTATTTGCAATAGTTGCGAGTTGTTCGACAAGTCGATTGAATCGGCAGCAAGCAATTTATCCACAGCAATAGCATTTTCATAATCAGATAGTTCTCCTGTAAATTTAACCGCTTCATTGACTTCTAAACCTATCATTACTTTGAGCATCATAGTAGCCAATTCCATATTGCTTTTTGCCGACAACAATTGAGGTTTTTGATTTTTCAATTGCACTTCGGCTCTTAGTTTTTCAAATTCCGATGCCATTCCCACCTTGTACTTATTCAATACGGTTTCATAGGTCAACGCTACATTGTCATAATTTTTCAATAAGACATTATACATTTCTTTTGCCAACAGCATACCATAATAGGCTTTTTTCACTTCGGCTACCAAAGATAATTTCGAAGCTCGTGCCGATTCAAAAGCAGCTTCAATCGAAAGTTGAGATAACTGAATGCTATTCCATAATGCTGAATTGATTATAGGCATAGAAAAAACTAATCCTGCGTTGTAATTATTATCCGTTCCTACTTCTATTTCCATAGCTTTTCCCATAAAATCCATGGTCATTACTTGCTTTTTCAACGTACGGTTATAACTTGCCGACAAAGCAGCATTGGGAACTAAAGCGGTTATTTGTTCTGCTTTGGTGTACTTCTTGGTTTGGATATCACGATTGGCAATTCTGACGGTAGGACTTTCGTTTAACGCTATTTCTATGGCTTTGTTTAAATCGACAACAATGCTATCTGTTGATGATTGTTGAGCAAATCCTAAAAAAGACTGCAAGCATACAATCATTGCTAACATACTAACTCTTTGACTCTTAAATATACATTTCATTATTTGACGACTATTCATGCTGTTTTTCTTTAAATGCTATACAACGTTCGATAAGTTGATTAAATATAAGGATTCCTTCTTGCGTTAACATACCCCGCATAAAAGGCACCATAATGCTACTGAATATTTCTTTCATGGTATAATTTTCACTAATTCCATGACTTTCATTTGTAATAAGTGATGTGATTTTAGGAAAGAAAAAACTAATAATATCGCCATTCACTTCTTCGAGAAACAAGCCTTGTGTTTTTCCTCTCTCTATGATACTGTCTATTTGATTAAAATATTTTTCTTTATGCTTATTAAGATATTCTTCATGAAATACGGGATAGTCTCTTTTTAGTTCGTCAATTAAACGAAAACGATAAGTATAAATTCTTCTCACATTTTCGTGTAAAATCGGAAATAATTCTTCGATAGGATTGCAATTTTCTAACATGTATGATTTAACTTTATCATCACCATCTTCTATCATATAATCAAGACATTGAAGTATTAAATCTTTTTTATTTTCAAAATTTTCGTAAATGGTACGTTTAGAAATACCCAAAGATTGGGCAAGTTCGTCCATACTTGCTTTAAAACCTCTCTCCAACAAAAGAGGTAAAACTCTTTGAATAATATTATTTTTTATTTCTGACATTTGATAATTATGAAAACTAAATAAACTTTTTTAGTTTTTTGCTTACTTATACAATTTCTATGCCAGAAAATGCCGTAAATACAAAAATTAAAAAAATTATTTTTGTATGCGTTGTTTTTCTTCTTTTTGCCAGTGCATAGTTTTTCCAAACAGCGAAAGACCAAGATAAGCTCTAACTTTTAATTCGTTATGTTTTACAAATTTCATATAGGTTCGGTAAGTAGCCGCAGTACCAGGATATGAAATTTTACCTCCTACCCATTCGTTACTTTTGGCATCAAAGCGCAAATCACGCAAGAAAACATAGTTTAAAGCATACTTCTTTTCTATATTATCTACCCAACATACTACGGCTTCATAAGTTCCGTCTTTTGCTTTATAAATATAGCACTGCGATTTTTCATCCGTATAAGGGTCAACGGTATAATAATATCCTATAATGTCGTCGGCTTTATTTTGTGCCAATCCTGTAATAGCTTTAAACAAAATCAATACAATCAATAACTTTCTCATTGTCTATATTTATATTATTCAGTTAAGTAATGTTGCAAACGCAATCTTATAGGCTTTATTGTGAGAGAAAGAAAAAGTAAGAAAAATGTAAACATTATTGAAAAACTACTTGTTTGTAAACTATAAACTTCGTTTTAATTACTTTTTTTCAAAGTAAAACTAAAGGTAGAACCTACACCCGGCGTGCTTCTTACATAGATGCTCTGCTTGTGTGCTTCTATAATGTGTTTGACGATGGCTAAGCCTAAGCCGGAACCGCCCATTTCGCGTGACCTGTCTTTCGAGATACGGTAAAAACGCTCAAACAAACGTGGAAGATGTCGGCTTTCTATTCCTATTCCATTGTCCGTTATCTCTATCAAATAGTTTTGGTCCATATCGAAGAAAGTTATTTTTATCTTTTTTTCCTCTTTGTCGTTGTATTTTATAGCATTGGTTATCAAGTTTAAAAATACATTTTGTATGGATTCTCTATCGGCATAAACCATGTAAGAACGTTCAACATTGGCATTGACTTCATAGCGAACATTATGCTGTTTCGATAGCATTTCGAGCATATCTAAACTATCTTGTAAGAGTTTTTTTAAATCTATTTTCTCTATATTTAATTTGAAATCTTTGTATTCTAACTTTGTAATGGTGTCCAAATCGTTCACTATTGCAATAATTCTATCAATATTTTTCGATGCTTTGTATAAATACTGATAGTTTATTTTTTCGTCATATAATCCACCGTCTAAGAGTGTTAACACATATCCTTGAATGGAAGTGAGAGGTGTTTTCAGTTCGTGAGAAACACTTCCCAAAAAATCTTTTCTAAACGCTTCCATTTCACGCAAATGCTTCATTTCTATGTCTTTTTTCGTTACGTAGGATATCGCTTCTTGCTCTGCCATTTCAATAGACCTGTATTTTTTTCTCCACTCTTTTTTGGTGTCTTTCGACATTTTATAATCCAAAATAATTTTATAAATCAATTTTATTTTATGATAAATAAAAGTATCAATCCAATAATAAGTCGTTAAGAATGAAATAATTAATGTTGATAAGATAGCGATTACAACTACCGTTAATAACGATAGTTGTAATGCGTTACCTATATAAAAAACCAGCGTTAAAATCACAGCAATTCCAACGGCATTAATTGCTGATATAAATTTGGGATTCAGATTTTTAGTCTTTTTATATCTGGTCTTTATTTTCACATTTTTTATTGTAAAGGGTGATTTTCGGCAAAGATTTTCAATCGTCTTTCCAACTCGGGAAATTCTTCTTTTTGAATCAACGATACGCAAGCTCTCAATCCTTCTAATCGCTGACTGCCTGTAATGGCAAGCGAAATAGCACTGATACCATAATACAATAATTCGGCAAGTAGCTCTTCGCCACTAAATCCGGGATAGCTTATTGTAAAATAAAATCCGTCGGACAGAGGTTGGTCTTCGTCTTTGTCGTACACGATTTTAAAACCGTTATCGGTAAACATTTTTTTCATCGCATTGGCTTTATCTCTGTATTCGACCATGCCTTCGACTAAATTATAATCTCCATCGTTACAAGCTTTCAGTATGGCTGCCATTGCATATTGTGCCGAATGAGAAGTCCCTGAACTCAAAGCATAAACAGCTCCGTAAACCATAGCATGTCCTAAATTATCCGTACCGAAATACTGTTTTAAGTTGGGATATTGTCCTTTGAAAAGTTTTTCGGAAATGACCATCACGCCCAAGCGTTCGCCCGCATAACTGAATGCTTTAGAACTTGAAATAAAAAGTACATAATTATCGGTGTATTTTGCCGCCGTTACCTGATAAGGTGGTTTGCCGGGTGTAGATATGTCTTTGCGGAAATCCATACCAAAATAAGCAAGGTCTTCTATTACAATCACATCGTATTTATTGGCTAAGTCTCCGATGATTTTTAATTCTTTCTCAGTAAAACAAATCCACGACGGATTGTTAGGATTGGAATAAATAATAGAATGAATGTTGCCTTTGCTCAAATAGCTTTCCAATTTATCTTTTAATTTTTCTCCTCTAAAATCATAAACATCAAAAGTTTCGAATTTTGCTCCCAAAATACGATGTTGTTGTTTTTGAACGGGAAATCCCGGGTCAATAAACAAAGTCGTATCTCTCTCTTTGTGCAAATGTTGAAATGTTAAGAAAGTGGCAAAGCCGGCTTGCATCGAACCGACAGTAGGAATACAAGAAGCAGGCTGAACATCAATATCCATAAAATTTTTACAGAAACGTGCCATCTCATACTTCAGAGATGGAATTCCGTCTATATCAGGATATATTGCTGATACTCCATTATCTAAAGCCTCTTTTTGAGCATCTAAACCTATTTGTACGGAAGGTAAACCCGGTATACCCATCTCCATGCGTATAAATTTCTTACCCGATGCTTCTTCAATTTCATTTATTAATCGCTTAACTTCGCGTATAGAAGCTTTTCCAATGCTTGGTAAATTACTTTTTTTAACTACTTTTTGTACAATGTCGTACGGTATTGGTGTGTCCTTCATATTTTTTATATTTTAATGTTTTTTATTTTTTTATAAATGTCGAAATTATTTGATAAGATTGTTTTATTGACTGTTCTAAATCGTCATTAACAATTACTTGGTCGAAATGATTAATAAAACTTAATTCATAGTTTGCTTTTTCTAAACGTTTGCGTAAGGATTCTTCGGTTTCGGTGCCTCTTTTTAGTAAACGATTTCTTAGTTCTTCTATCGAAGGCGGTTTGATAAACACTGCCAAAGCTTTTTCTTTAAAATTTCGTTTGAGGTTTAAACCGCCTAAAACATCCACATCGAATACTATGTTTTTTTTCAATGCAAACAAGCGGTCTATCTCCGAATATAAAGTCCCATAATATTGATTTTCATAAACTTCTTCCCATTCTAAGAATAAATTATCTTCAATACCTTTTTTGAATTGAGCAGGACTGTAAAAATAATAATCTTTACCTTCCACCTCATCTTTACGCTGTTTTCTACTTGTTGCAGAGATAGAAAATGCCAAATGCAAATCCATATTGATTAATTCTTTCAATATGGTCGTTTTGCCCGAACCCGAAGGTGCTGAAAAAATAATGATTTTTTCGTTCATTATAAACATTTATTTTGATAATGCAAAAATATAAAATAAAGTATCATGAATTTTAAATTCTGTTTTTTTATTTTGTATCTTTGCAAAATATTTTATGTTTGAAAAAAAAAGAAAGATGAAAAAAATATTAATAACAGGCGGAGCCGGTTTTATAGGTTCACATTTAGTTCATTTAATGGTCAGAAAATATCCTAATTATCATATCTATAATTTAGATAAATTAACTTATGCCGGCAATCTTGAAAACTTAAAAGATATTGAAAAAGAAAGTAATTACACTTTTATAAAAGGTGATATCGTTGATGAAAATTTTATAAACGAGCTGTTTGCCGAACATAATTTTGATGGGCTTATCCATTTGGCTGCCGAATCGCATGTGGATAGGTCGATACATTCGCCTTTAGAATTTATTTACACCAACATTGTAGGCACCGTCAACTTATTAAATGCGGCACGCAACACATGGAAAGAGGACATGGGAAACAAAAGATTTTACCATGTTTCAACCGACGAAGTCTATGGTTCTCTGGGTGAAACAGGTGCATTTGTCGAAACTACGCCCTACGACCCTCACAGTCCTTATTCGGCTTCAAAAGCAAGTTCCGACCACCTTGTCAGAGCCTATCACGACACCTACGGTTTGAATATTGTTATATCAAATTGCTCGAACAATTATGGTCCCTATCAATTTCCTGAAAAGCTAATTCCTCTTTTTATCAACAACATATTACACAATCGTCCTTTGCCGGTATATGGAAAAGGTATCAATGTAAGGGATTGGTTGTACGTAGAAGACCATGTAAAAGCAATTGATTTAATTTATCATCAAGGGCGAAAAGGCGAAACCTATAATATTGGCGGCAATAACGAATGGAAAAACATCGACTTAATACACCAGCTTATAGCCATAACCGACGAATTGTTACAACGTCCAAAAGGAACTTCTACTCAACTGATTACTTTTGTCAGCGACCGCAAAGGACACGATTTACGATATGCTATTGACGCAAGTAAAATCAAAAACGAACTCGGTTGGCAGCCAAGCGTACAATTCGATGAAGGTTTTCGCACCACCGTTAAATGGTATCTCGATAATGAAGATTGGTTAAAGAACGTAACTTCAGGAAATTACCAAAAATATTATGAAGAAATGTATTCCAATCGTTAACATAATAATTCGTAATGCAACATAAATCAATTATACTTATTACTTTACTTGCTTTCAGTACCGGTATTTTTGCTCAAGTAGAAATAAAAACAGATACGACATTAACTACCGAGAAACAATGTATGGATAGTATTTCCGTTATAAAAAACACTATTCTTTCTATCGAATATTTGCCTGCTGCTCACTTCTACACCGACGAGTGGCGGAACGAACACACACGTTCGGCATATATTTTTCGAAAAGACACTACGTATATTTTACCGTTAAATAACGATAAAACAGGCAGTTTTGTGTTTCCATGCGATGGCAAAGTCTGTTCTTCTTACGGTCTTCGCAGTGGAAGAATGCACACGGGAATGGACATCAAACAAAACCATGGCGACCCTATAGTAGCAGCATGGAATGGCGTAGTACGCATGGCACGCATGGCTTATTACGGCTATGGCGGAATAGTTGTTATCAGACACGATAATGGATTGGAAACCGTTTACGCCCATTTATCACGTGTTAGCGTACTTCCCAATCAAGAAGTAAAAGCAGGCGAACTAATAGGAAAAGCAGGTCGTACAGGAAGAGCAAGCACTGAACATCTGCACTTTGAAACACGTTTCTTATACGAATGCTTTAACCCTAAAACGATTATTGATTTTGACACTTATCAATTAACTACCGATACATTAATCGTTGTTAATGGAAAATTTTATGCTAAAGAAGACTACGATAACAATAAAAATCAGGTGGACGAAATTCCTGTCAGCAGCGATATTTTAAACGATACTTTAAACATAAACGACACTACCGACGACAGCATTAGTATTGTTAAAAGTAAACCCATCGTTCCTCAAAAAGAAAACACCCCGCCCCCTACTACTTATAAACCCAAATATCACATTGTAAAACAAGGCGATACTCTCTATAAAATCGCAAAAAAATACAGTACCACTGTTAATAAACTATGCGAAATCAATCGTATAAAAGAAAACGACATTTTGAGTCTTAATCAAAAAATAAAACTACCTTAAAATAATGATTCAACTACGATTATGCTATAAAAAAAGAAGCACTTTATTATTGGTCTTACTGCTAATAAGTGTGAATTCCTTTTCACAAAGCACCCACGATTATGGATTTGTAAAATACGTTGGTGTTCCCGTTGTTCACAACAAAGATTCGTTTTTGCTTTATCCTTGGTCCGGCGGTATGAATAACATTCAAATGGCAAGCATTGACATTGATTTAGACGGCATTAAAGACATTGTAGCATTTGATGTACATGGAAGACGCATTTTACCTTTTATCAACAAAGCCGACAAAGAGGGCGAAATCAATTATGTTTACGACCCTTCTTATGTTCATCTTTTTCCGGAAGATATCAACGGCTTTCTACAACTGATTGACTTTGACGGCGACGGGAAAGAAGATATTTTCACCTACGAAAATGCAGGCTTAAAAGTATATAAAAATGTGAGCGATACCGTTTTACAATTTGAACTTTTCACGGAACAAATTACCTCTAAATATTACAACAGCTATATCAATCTATTTTGCACGGAAGGTGATTATATCGTCATTAAAGACATAGACGGCGATGGCGACGTAGATGTTTTAGCTTTCTGGGCATTAGGCAAATATATTGATTATCATAAAAATCAATCGGTAGAAAAATACGGTCATCGCGATTCTTTGGATTTCCATTTATCGGAACGCTGTTGGGGCTATTTTTCCGAAAGCGAAGAAGGCAATACGATTTATTTAAACGACTACTGCGATAACGACCAATCAACGAAAACGCATCGTCATACAGGCTCTACTATGCTGCTCTTAGATGAAAACGGTTCAGGACTTTACGATTTGCTGTTAGGCGATATGGACTATTCCAATCTTGTTTTACTTAGCAATGGCGGNACAAAAGATTCGGCACACATAACCGAAGTGGATATGCACTTCCCTTCTTACGATGTCCCCATTGATATTTATTCTATGCCCTGCCCTATTTTTATTGATATTGACAATGACGGACTAAAAGATTTAGTGGTTTCCCCCTTGGATTTGGCTTACCTTAAATCGGAAAACTTTAACAGCGTTTGGTGGTATAAAAACTTCGGAACCAACGAAAAACCTCAATTTCGTTTGCAAACAAAATCTTTGTTTCAAGACCAAATGATAGATGTCGGTGCAGGTGCCTATCCCGTTTTGTACGACATTGACAACGACGGTTTATTGGATTTATTTATAGGCAACTACGGCTATTTCGATACGGCAACTTTTATCAATGGAATACTAAAATGCTACTATACTGCCTCTATTGCTTACTATAAAAATACGGGAACGGTTAATCAGCCTGTTTTTCAACTTATCACCGACGATTTTTGCAACTTGCGTTACTATAAATATACTTCTTTGCTGCCTACCTTTTCCGACATCAACAACGATGGAAAAGCAGATATGATAGTAGGTCTCAACGATGGAACTTTGCTTTATTTAAAAAACATTTCCACCGACGATACTTTAATCTTCGAAGAAGCTGTTACCAACTATCAAAACATTGATATTGGCGATTTTGCAGCTCCTCAACTTTTCGATTTAGACAAAGACAGTTTAGTAGATTTAATTATAGGAAACAAAAAAGGACAGCTATGTTATTACAAAAATACAGGCACTAAAAATCAAGCTGTATTCACAAAAATCACAGACAATTTGGGCGATGTAGATGTAAGAGATTACGATGAATCCTATTTTGGCTATTCGGTGCCTTGCTTCATTCGTACTTCCCAAGGTGAAACAAGACTGTGGGTGGGTGCCGAAAACGGATATGTGTATTATTACGACCATATAGACAACAATTTAAATGCCGGCTTTAATCTAAAAGACAGTATGTTCTATGTGTTTGAAAATATGCGTTACCCTATCCGAGAAGGCTATAGAACGGCTGTTGCCTGCGGTTTTCTGACCAACGAAAAATACCCGGATTTAATCGTAGGGAATTTTGCAGGTGGATTGAGTTTTTACAAAGGCATCACACCTCCCGATACAACTATTGGAATACAAGTATTTAACAAAATAAAAGAAAGCGAAAACGTAAATATTTATCCCAATCCGGCAGCTAAGGCTATCACCGTAACGACAGCAACATTCAATATGAAACAAATAGAAATTGTTGACATAACCGGAAAAGTTATAATAAAAACATTGGCAAGGGGAAAACATACCGATATGGATATTTCCGGATTACACAATTCTATGTATTTCATTAAAATAACCTTAGAAAACCAATTGGTAATTACAAAAAAAATTATCAAAAATGATTAATCGTCTTTCTCTTTTAAAGCGTAGAAAGCAACATAGATTGATTAGAATTCTAACGTTATCTATTTTCCTTATTGTTGTAGCATTGTCCATTATTATCAATCAATACAAAGCAAAACACTATCAAACTGTTCGCACTTGGGAAGAAATCAAAAAAGAAAACATTCTTAAAGTAGGCATTTTACATAATTATACCGACTATTTTGTATTACAAGGCGAAATATACGGCTTTCATTACGAAATGATAAATAAAATGGCAAAACATTTGGATATAGAAATAGAATACAAAGTTTATCATAATCATAAAGAATATTATAAGGCTTTATTAAACAATGAAGTAGACATTTTAGCCGTAGATGCAGTTCCCACTTTTCACTCTCAAATATTGTTCGATTACACCCTGCCTCACTCCTATTCTTCTATCGTTTTAGTGCAACATAAAAAGAAAGTTTTAAAGCATTCGACTTTAAAAGCAAAGCAAGCCAAGCAGCCCATCGTAATACCCGCCTCATTGGGTTATATACAAAGCACGGATATCCCACAAAATTATTCTTTTACTTTTGAAGTATCGCCATTATTCTCTAAACAAATTGTGAATGAAGTAAATAAAGGAAATATAGACAGAACACTTGCTTATTATAAAAACATCAATGCCAACACTATCTTCTTTCAACACCTTGAATACGACCATACCGTATTAGAAAATCAGGCTTTGCACTGGGTGATAAGAAAGCATAACGACAGCTTATTGTTCGCTGTCAATCAATGGTTAGCGGATTTTACGACAAGCCAATCCTATCAATTCTTATTGAAAAAACACTATTCCCCTTCCTCTTCCATTCGCACACTGCTTAAATACCAAAAAAATCTTTTTCCACTTAACGACATATCTTCCTACGATAAAATTATTCAAAAATATGCCACTAAATATCAATTAGATTGGTTACTTGTTGCATCTTTAATTTATCAAGAATCGAAATTTCAAGCAGATAGTAAAAGCAAAAACACATGGGGAATAATGCAATTTATGCCGAATACGGCTGATTATTTAGGCATTACGATTGACGACTCTCCCGAAAATCAAATAGAAGCCGGATGCAGATACCTGAAAATTTTACAAGATAAATACATTAATTTAGGCGTAAAAGACAAAGACGAATTAATGAAGTTTGTGTTGGCAGCTTACAATGCCGGCAATTGTCGAATAGAAGATGCAAGAAAACTTGCCCGACTATACGGTTTGAACGAAAATAAATGGGATAACAATGTGGCAGTTGCACTGAAACTGCTTGCTAAAAAGAACTCCCCTTTTCATCATGAACTAAAATGCGGCAGATATTCTCAAGCTGAACACACTGTCCGTTATGTTGATAAAATATTACAACGCTATTATCAGTATAAAAACATAGTGAATTATACGTTAGTGGAATAATAGCTTAATTTTTCATATTTAAGTAATTTGTACAGCACAACACAAAAATTTACACACTTTTTGGGATACTACCTAAAAAATTTGTATAAAACTATTAAAAGTATTAAAAAAATGAATAATTTTGCAACCATAAAGATGAAGTTCTTTATTAAAAT
>JGI24711J26586_10001785_pt1 | contig 16095 bp, 16 predicted proteins | sample BioPla3DNA1_FD_26586 | JGI IMG/M metagenome (IMG submission 26586)
CTAAACTTTTTTCTTGACCTTTTTTCCATAAGACAACTTTTTAATTATTTATACGTTAATTTTTTTTATTTTGTTGTCCTAAAAAAGGGAACCATTATACAGTTGGTGTTTTTGTATATTTTAAAAGAAGTGAAATCAATAAGTTTTTATTGGGAATTCAAAAATGGGGAGGACATCCTTCACGCTTACTTTTTTATCCGGAATATGTTTTAAAAGTGATAAACGGATTAGAAAAGCTATATGATGAACAAGGCATATTGATTATAGAGAATAAATATGTTGAAGGAAAAATTGTTGAATAGCAATAAAACAACCCAAAGAAGACGCTCTCATACAACGTAGCGGATTGATACCTAAAAAATAGATATTCTAAAAACTTATTGGAAAATAAAAATTTATTTTTTTCATTTCAAATTAAAAATAAGATGGTTTCTTACAAAAAAAAGTAATACTTTTGCATTTATTAAAAAAATTAAGATAAAAACAAAAGATTAATAATACGCAACATAAAAAGAGACTCTTATGACGCCTATTTTATTTTCTTTATTAAAAGGTATGTTGATTGGACTTCCTTTTGTTTTTGTGATAGGACCGGCACTGTTTTCGATTCTGCAAACAAGTATCAGTAAAGGTTTTTATTCGGGCTTGCAATTAGCAATTGGAATATCTATCAGCGACTTACTAATTATGTCGCTTTGTTATTTCGGCTTAATACAATTCTTAGGAAATACTACTTTTAAAATCATTTTAGGTTTTGGCGGAAGTCTCATTATGATAGTATACGGTATGTATATGTTTTATAAAGGTTCGGCAGAGCCTAAAACTATCAGCAAAGAAATCAAGTTGAAAATCAACTGGACAGGCGTATTTACCGAAATTATCAAAGGTTTCTTTTTAAATATCATGAATCCCTTTTTATGGATTTTATGGTTATCTATTATTTCTTCCGGAACAGCCAGAAGCACGAATGCCGAATCCGTCGCTTTTATGTTGGGTATTGTTATCATGATTTTCACAACCGATTCTTTGAAAGCATTTTTTGCCAATAGAATCAAAAAAATACTTTCCCCAAAAGTTATTGTTACTATCAATAAAGTAGCGGGAATACTTTTATTTTTATGTGCTATTTTCTTAATTGTCAGAACTTTAATTAGCTTCGACATTGTCGGATAGAATTTTTCCTGTTTTCCGCACTTTTTTGTAATAACTACAACTTAATCGCCCGTAGCATTTCTCGTTTTTTAGCAAATCCTTCTAAGCGTTCGACTTTAAAACCAATGGCTTCCATTTGCCGTCTTACGCTACCTTTAGCAGAATAAGTGCATAACACAGCACCTACTTTCATTGCGTTATAAATGTTCAAAAACACTTCTTTTGTCCAAAGTTCGGGCTGTTTATCGGGTGCAAAAGCATCGAAATAAACAAGGTCATACTGCTCATCATCAAAAATCATTGATGTGATAGAAGCAGCAAAAAGTCTTAATCGAAATTTATCGGTAATAGGATAATATTGATTATCAAAAGGAACAGCATGCAACTTCAAGAATATATCTTTTGAAATATCGGGATAAACCTCAAAATAATTGAGCGATTGAATTTCTTCATTGTTCAATGGAAAAGGTTCGAGAGCCGTATAATTCAGCATTTTATTTTCACGCGTAAACACTTCGCTTAGTGCCGCATTTAAAGCCGTACCAAAGCCTATTTCAAGAATATGTAAACTTTCTTTTTGCTGCAAAGAAAGTAAACCCGTCTTAATAAAAACATGCAATGATTCGTTGACGGCACCATTTAAACTGTGATAATGCTCATTGAGTTGAGGAACAAAAATAGTAGTAGAGCCATCGTCTGTTACACACAATCTTCGCAACATGCTTACTCTATACCGGCGAAGTATTTCATAAATTGAACACGTAAATACGCATTAGGATCTTGTACATTTTTATAGCTCATTTTCCCTTTAAAATCGGCTATTTTTTGGTATTGATGTCGTTGCATCCAATCCGTCAATTCTTCCCTAACGGTTTTGATATGTCCTATTCCTTTATTGTATAACACACTCACTATTTGAACCGTATCGGCTCCTGCCAACAATTGTTTTACCACATCTTTTCCGCTCACGATTCCCGAAGTAGCACTTAAATCCGCATCAACATGATCGTTCATTATCGAAATCCAACGTAAAACAGAATGAAATCCTTTCCCCTCTTTATGAATACCTGCGCTGGTAACTTTCATGTTTTCTATGTCTATATCAGGCTCATAAGGACGATTAAACAGCACTAATGCATTGGCACCGCTATATGTAAATGTTTGCAAAACTTTAACCAAAGATGAAAAGTAAGGACTTATTTTAACAGCCAAAGGTATGGATATGTTTTCTTTTACGTGGCGAATAATGCGGATATATTTTTCTTCGTATTCTTTTGAAGTTTTATCATCATCAATCGGTAGTAAGGAAATATTTAACTCCAACGCATCGGCACCGGCATCTTGCATACGTTTGGCAAAGTTAACCCAATCGCCATCCGATACGCAATTAATACTCCCTATAATAGGAATATGAGTCGATTTTTTTAGTTGAGATATCAAATTAGTATATTTTTCATACGAGGCTATTTCGGTGTAATTTTTAATATAATCCAATGCACCGGAATGCATATAGCTATCGTCTAACTCTTTGTAAGCATGGCTCGTTTCGACGATGATTTGCTCCTCGAAAATTGATTTTAAAACAACAGCACCTGCTCCACATTCTTCCATTTGCTGTATTTTTTCCAAAGAATTGGTCAAACCGCAACTTCCTACTATAATGGGCGATTTTAATTGTAATCCCATATAGGTACACGATAAATCTACTTCCTTTTTCATACGTCGTGTTTTTTAATTTAAGATTTTATTTCAATAAAAAACTCACATCAGTACCGGGTTCTATTTCGATTGCTTCTTTATTGTATTCAAAAACAATCATTTTCTTTCCGCCTTTGAGTTGCATCTTATCGCCTTTTACCCACAAAGAGGTTGCTTCACGCAATCCGACTACTTTCATTTTCTGATTCACGGCTAAATATTCGTTCAGCCTGTCTTGACGTGTTTCGCCTCCGTGTTTTATCATTTTATCGATTTCGGGCTGTGGGTCTAAATAATGAGGATTGATTTGAAAAGGAATTAAATTCAGAGCTTTAAAACTTTCCGGTTGCACAATGGGCATATCATTCGTAGTGCATAAAGTAGGACAAGCTACATTGGAACCTGCACTCCAACCTATATAAGGAACTCCTTTTTTCACTTTTTCTCTGATGACATCCATCAATTTAAAAGCATGTAATTCAGCAACTAAATGAAAAGTATTACCTCCTCCTACAACGATACAATCAGCTTTAGCAACCGCCTCGGCTTTATTGCTATACGTATGAACAGATGAAAGATGAGTAAAGCCAAGTTTTTCAAACACTGCTTTTACTCTTGCTTCATAGGCATCATAACTTGCCGGATAGGCTTTTCCGGCTATATTCACGCCTGCAAAAGGAACAAATAAGATATTACTTTTAGCATTAATTTGATTTTTCTCACAAAAATATTCTATCTGATTCAATGCCCATGCTAAATAAGGCTCTCCATAATTTGTTGAATTACTAAACAATAATAAATTCATGTCGTTTTTTATTTAATTTATATTTTTTTATTTTTTTATCATAATACGGTTATGCAAAAATAGTAAAAAAGTTTTATTTTTTTGCATTTTCATTAATAAATGATTTATAAACTTCTCCTCTTTCTTCAAAGTTTTTAAAAGCATCGTAACTCGAAGCTGCGGGCGACAACAAACAAATACAATGTTTTGCCGTAATTTTCTTTGCTAAATCTACGATTTTCTTATAATCATCTAATAAATAAAAATTCTTATTTTCAGGCTGTTGACAAAGCTGCATCATGCGTTCGCCCGCTTTGCCCGTAAAAATAAAATTTTTCACTTCCGATTCCATTATTATTTCTTTTAAGGGACTATAGTCAATCCCTCTATCCATGCCGCCTAATATCAGCGTGTTCACATTTTTCAATGCCTGCAAAGCGGCAATGGTTGCTTGTGGAATGGTAGAAATGCTATCATTATAAAAAATAACATCGTCAATCGTTGCAACATACTCTAAACGATGAGGTAAAGGTCGAAAACTCATTACGGCATCTTTCAGCTGTTGATAATCCGAAACCGGATAAGCTAATAAAACTGCTAATATAGCCGCACTGACATTCTGTAAGTTATGATTCCCTTTTAAAGGAAATGTATCATCAACGGCAAAAAGTTTTTCTTCTTTACTATTGCGTTTCAAGACGAAATAATTATCTTTCACATAACAAACCGCCGCTTTGTCGTACGCATAAGAAAAGCCGTAGCGTTGAGAAGCTATGGTTGTTGTTTTCAATAATTGATTTATCAAATCATCGCTTGTATTATAAATAAAACTGTCGTTGCCGTTTTGGCAAATTGCAATATTTAATTTTGCCGACTGATAATCATAAAAACTGTTATAATGGTCTAAATGTTCCTCAAATAGGTTAAGTAAAACGCTAATAGCAGGTGCTTTTCGAATAAATTCCAATTGATGAGAAGATAACTCTATAACAATTTTTTCTTTTTCTCCTATTTGAGGAATGATATCGAATAAGGGAATTCCAATATTGCCGGCAAAAAGTACAGGTGCATGCAGCGATTGTAACACATGATACACCAAACTTGCAGTCGTACTTTTTCCTTTCGTTCCTGTAATTCCAATACATTGACATCCATAAGCCTGTAAAAACAAATCCGTTTGCGAGGTGATTTTTTTTCGTTGAATACGATGAAGGTGATTTTTTAAACTTATACCGGGCGATTGAATAACAACATCATAATCATTAATGGTATCTAAATAATTCTCCCCTACTATCCAACGATATTTCCCCCCCTTCAATTCTTCCGTATCCAAATTTTCGTTAGCATCTGCTATTGTAACATCTGCATTTCGAATGTTTTCATTAATAAAACGCAAAGTAGACTTGCCCTCTCTTCCAAAACCGAGCAGAAGAATCCGTTGATTGTTCAAACGAGCAAGAATATCGTTTTTAGCCATTTGTTTTTAATTTACTCAATAGATTTACAGCTAAATAAGCCATTAAGCCGGGCGAATGCTTTAAAGCCGTTTCGTTAATGTCAAAATCGGGTGCATGTAAATTGAGTTCTTTCCCTTCAATTTTTACTCCCAAACGATACATAAGAGAAGGTACCTGCTGTGTAAAATAAACAAAATCATCGCCTGTCATTCTAGAGGGAATTTCCAACACATTGTCATCGCCTAAATAGCACTTTGCCGCTTCCTCGCTCCAGCGAGTAATGTTTGCATCGTTGCATAAAACAGGATAACCCGTTACAATACGTACGTTAGCCGTACCACCATGCTCTGCTGCTACCTTAACGATTGTTTTCTTTATCAATTTATGGGCTTCTTTTCGCCAATTTTCATCAAAAGTACGTAAAGTACCTTCCAAACACACTTCGTTGGGAATAATATTGGTTTTTCCCGCTCCTATAATGTGTCCAAAAGTAAAAACAGTAGGAAACTCGTCGGGAACCATTGCTTTAAATTGCTTATCAACTTCTAACAAAGCATGGGCAGTTATCATAATAGGATTTGCCAACGAATGAACAACGGCTGCATGACCGCCTATCCCTTTAATACAAACATAAATTTCGTCGGTAGAAGCCATAAACTTCCCTTCTTTCATTCCGACTTTTCCGGTATCAAGTTCGGGCGAAACATGCATTGCCAGCATTGCTTTAATATTTTCATCCATCAAACCCGCTTTTATCATACGAATAGCACCGCCGGGATATTTTTCTTCCGACGGCTGAAAAAACAATTGCACTTTTCCACTCCACATATCCCTTGTTTGCTGTAAAATATTAGCAGTCGTAAGCAAAGAAGCCGCATGAACATCGTGTCCGCATGCGTGCATAATTCCTTTGTTGACAGATTCATAAGGCGCATTTGTTTTTTCTTCTATGGGCAAAGCATCTATATCTGCCCGCAAGCCTATCATTACACCATTCTCCCGACCTTCGATAGTGGCAATAACCGCCGTATCGTTGAGATGTAAATGTGAATCAATACCATAAGATTTTAATGTGTTGTAAATGTAGCGAGCCGTAACAAACTCACGTTCCGACAATTCAGGATATTGATGTATCTTTCTTCTTAAACGTATCGTTTCAACAAACAGTTTTTCCGATAATTCTTGTATCTGTTCTAATATGTTTTGCATTTTCATTTTAAATATCTGCAAAAATATATCTTTTTATGCTTGTTATCACTAAAAAAAATAAATTATTAAAAAAATTAAGAGTAATGTAACATTTTATAGATTTCTGTTAGTTTGAAAAAATTAAAGAAAAATAACAAGACGATTTTCTATTCTTCTTTTTGATAATACATTTTATTATCAGTCGTAATATTCCATTTTTTTAATAATTGTCCATTAAGAGTTGATTGTGCCGGGTCAGTAATTTTGCCCCACGATAAAATCATGCAATCGTTTTCAATAAATACTACTTTATCATTCGATTTGGCAATTTTTTCTAAAGCCGATTTTTCACAAGCATTTTTACCCCACTCAAGTTTATCAGCAACTGAAAAAATAAAGATAAAAACAACTATTAGAGAAAGATATAAATATTTACTTTTACCTTTATAGATTTTTATCAAATGAAAACTTGACTTAGCATAAATGAAAATCAACCCAATGGTTATTGGCATAATTGTATCATAACGAACAATGAATGAGCGATATTCTTTGTAACCTCCTAATGGCAAAAGCAAAATATAGCATAAAGCAAATAAACCAATCCAATTAAAAATTTGAAGTGATTTTTTAACATCATCACTAACGATATTTTTACGTAAAAGAAAAATATTGATTCCGATGAGGATTAGAAAAATTGGAAATCCTATTTTTTGTGTTAATATTCTTAGTAAACCTTGTGGAATTCTTGAATACCGTTCGGCAAGTGAAATCGTATTATCCAAAAATATTGAATTATTTTTCCCGACATACAATGCATATAAACTTAAAATGCTAATTAAGGAAAAGTAGAATAAATACACCTTTGGAATAGCTCGAAAAGCATGCTGTAATCTCTTTATAAATGATAAGTTGCTATCTGTTGTTAAATACATTCTTAATCCATACAATAATGTTATTGTCAATATTATACCCGGATTCAATGCACCGTTAAAAACAATATAAATTGATAGTGGAAAAAGCAATATTTTTACTGTCTTTTTTTTCAACAATGCAGTTCCATAAACCGAGTCATAGAAAAACGGCAAATAAAACAACAACAAAACCGCAGATGGTAAAGCATAAAAAAAAGTGTATGTAATTGAAGGATCAATTATTCCCATATAACTTCTATAACCATTTGTTTGAAAAAGCGGAATTACAAGAACAGCCGCAATAAGAAAGTCAATACTTACTATTTTTCGTTTACCTGCTATATAAAGGGCTAATAGACTGAGAATTAATATTTGAATAAATAGTTTAGCAATTGTACAAGCCAAATATACACTCTCAATAGGCTCAACAAAACTTTGGAGTAAAATAGGCACTCGATTAAAATATGTGAAAAATGTCCAATGAGCAAAGTATCTATTCGGATTCGGATAAACTGCATTATCCGTAATTACTGAAATACCAAAAGGGTCGTTCAAGATTAATTTAACATCTTCAGCAGGAACTATTCCGCCAGCCATATCCCCGTCCAAAGGCATGCTGTAGTGCTGCATAAACGAATAAGTTAAGTCGGCTAACAACAGCACTAATAAAAAAAAACAGATATACTTTTTATTCATATTTTGTCATATTATAACAGCTCCCACTGATGCAATCTGTCTACTAAGCCTTTAAATTTTTAAATATCTGCAAAAATATATCTTTTTATGCTTGTTATCAGTAGAAAAAATGAATTATTAAAAAAACTTAAAAGTAACTAACATTTTATTAATTCACGCTTTATATTCTATCTAACACCGTTTTTATCAAACGTTTCATTGCCGGCTGATAGTTATCGCTAAATGTTTTAGCCGGACGATTGGCAATGGCAACACAAATAGTTAATGCTTTATGTCCTAATAAATTACTTAAAGCATAAATCGCTGAAGTTTCCATTTCCATATTGGTAAAATAGGTATTTTTATACTGCTTATTTATCAATTTTTCGATAAAATCTCCTTGCGATAAAGCCAAACGCAACACACGACATTGAGGGGCATAAAAACCGGAAGCAGTCAATGTAATGCCTTTTTTTATATCGAAAGCGATACGATTTAAAAGCTCGTCGGAACAAGCGACGGCATAAGGTCGAGGATATTTTTCTTTCCAATCGCACAAAGCAACAAATGTATCAACCAAGGCTTCATCCGAAATTCCCTGATGCTGATAATAATGCAAAAGACCGTCCAAACCTAATCCGTAGTGAGAGGCAATGTAGGAATCGACAGCAATATCTGCTTGCAAAGCACCGCAAGTGCCTATACGAACTATTTCTAACGATGTGAAATTTTCTTTTGTTTTTCGTTTTCCCAAATCAATATTTACTAAGGCATCGAGTTCGTTAATGACAATATCTATATTGTCCGTACCCATTCCCGTTGAGAGAACGCTGATACGTTTCGATTGATAAACGCCCGTATGGGTAATGATTTCACGGTTTTGTTTTTTCACTTCAATTTCATCGAAAAAAGACGACACCAAAGCTACACGTGCAGGATCCCCTACCAAAATAATTTTATGTGCCAACTCATGGGGAAGCAAATTAAGATGATACACGCTACCATCGTTTTGCAACGGCATTTCAGATGCTTTAAGACTCATACTTTTATTTTTTTTGCAAACGTATACGTTTTTTCAATACAAATTCAATCTTTTTAAAAGATTTTTTCAATCGTCTCTCTTATTTTTTTACAAACTTTTTCATATGAATTCCTTCTTGGGTGCTTGCTTTTAGAACATATACGCCGGGACTTAAATTGCTGATGTTAAGTGTAGTTTTAGAATCATTAACGGAATAGCGTTTCAACTCTTTTCCTAAGATATCAATAATCATAAGCTTACAAGGAAATAAAATGTCCACATCTTGTATTTCTATCGTTAATATATACTGTGCCGGATTGGGATACAATTTCATTTTCGAAAAATTAGCTTCAGAAATAGAAACATCAAAATCACATCCTTTAGCTTGAAAAATAGAATCGGAGTAATAGGTTAAAACCGAATCGGAATAACACCGAAGACCTCGAAACACCGAAAAATCGCATGCTTCATCTTCGGGATAAAAACCTTCTTTACTGCCTATAAACTCTATAATAGGACCCGAAAAAGAATAATGTGCATTTCCTGAAATACTAATATATTGAAAACGAACGTTTATGCCTGAAATCTGATGGTTAACTATCGAATCAATGTTAATAAAAACCGAATCATAGCCGTTTTGATTCGATATGGGACAAAAATACATGGTATAAGATTCACCGGCTTGTTTGCTGAAATCGAAATAAGGTTTAAAACTACCCCCTAAATATTGATATACAATATTTAGCGACGAGTCGTAATAGAATATGTTATCCGTTTTACATGCCGAACAATCTGAAGAGCCATTGAGTATGACTGCTTTTTTCCCTTGTATAATAGTATCCCGTACAGCATAGATTGAAGTAACTACGCTTCTTTCTTCTGCAGGAATATAGGTAGAATACGTCCATTCGGAACCAAGCGGGAACCAAGTTTGTGCATAAAGCTGCACGTTTGACAAAAGCAAAACAATCGTTAATAACATTACTTGTTGTTTTAATCGCTTCCACAGTAAAGTTTTCATAATAAATTATTTTTTAAAGTTAATATTGCTGTTATTATTTTCATTCGTTTATATTTTCCGCTTTTTACTATATTATTAATTCTAATTTTATTTTCCAAATTTATAACGATATCCTGCCTTTATAACTCCTTGCGTACCAAAACCAAATTCAAAATTTCCTGCATTTTTGTTACCGACACTGATTCCCAAAAAGGTTAAATACATAGAAGGTAGAGCCCAAAAATTTCTTTTCTTAATTCCGGTCATGTGTATATCCTCATAATAAAACGTAACACCGAAATGAATTGCACTGTATAAAGATAGTTTTTCAAAACGTTTATAAGTCAAGTAATAACCAATCTGCGGTGCAAAATAGTTATCAATATAGACATCGGTACGCACCCAATTGCTATCAATTATTTTCCTGCACGCCCATGAAGTAGTCATTCCTATTGCATGACGGGAAGTAAAATTATATTTGTATTCCAATAAAAATGTTCCGATAAGATAGACTTTAAAATATTGACCGTCTTCTTTATCTATATAAGAATAATGACTTAAAACTTTTATATACATAGGATTCGGCTCCATGAATGGCGCTCTATAATAGTAAAAAAAGCCAATCATCGGAAAAGCTCCCACCGAAATACCGGCTTCATGTTCAAAATAATTTTTTGAAGTAAGCAATGTTTTTTCCTGAGCTGTTAAAGAAAAAAGAAAGAACAAAAATAAAAAACAAAGAGACAATTTTTTCATACATTCATGTTTTTTAGTTGACTACTGTTCGGTTTTTCTATTTATTTCAATTTTTAATTAATATTTACGATGTTTTGTTACATAGTATTTTATTATTCCATCTGATACAACTTTATCGTATCAAATTGAATGTTTTGTTTGGCATTGTGAATCATTGCAACAGGTATGACTGCATCGGGGCCTCCTTCTGTCAACCAATAAGAATTATTGTGAAAGAAAAGCACATAGTCGCCGTTATAAACCTTATTAAAATAATACTTAATAGGGTAATAACCATAAAGATACCTTACAAAACGAAGTCGATAATAGCCGTTTGAATCGGTATAAAAAACTTCATTAGGTCCGGACGGATAGATTAATCCCGAATTTTTATTGCTAATTTCGGCTTCTAAAATTATTTCCAATCCTTTAACGGGAAGATTGGTATCTCTATAATACACATAGCCTTCAGCATAAAAATCATAATAATAGATATTGCCATAATAATATTCGTGTACGCAAGCCGTAAAAATCACAGCAGACAAAAGTAGTACAAAGAAAAAGAAAGATTTATTCATAAGTTTTGACGTTTGCTTTAGTGTTTTCATAATAAATTACATTTAATGTTTACACTACTCTTATTCTATTTTTCCCTTGTGTTATTATTTTTTTTGCAAAGCTATACATTTTTTTAATACAAAATTCAATTTTATAACATCAGCATTAAATTTTAGAGTATTAAAACTTAATTAATTTACAGTTTTCAATTAGTTTATTTTTATCTTTAATACTTACGATATAAACTCCGCTTTTTTCTCTGCTTAAATCAATGTGTACTTCATTGTCGTTTACTTGAATGCCAGCATTTATTCTTTGCCCTACTAAATTATAAACAGCAATATTCAACGTCATTAAATCAAATGAAGAAGTAAACAACAGAGTGGTTTTATCGTTAAAAGGATTGGGAATTAGTGTAACAACACTGTTTTTTTCAAATTCCGTTATATAATCATAATATCCTTTCTTTAATATAAAAATTCTATTATTGCGATTACCTTTTTCTCCCTCACCTATACAAAAGCCTTCGTCCAAATTTATAAAATCAAATTCAAAAATTTGCAAATAAGAATATATAAATCCATATTTCTCTAAACCAAAATTATCAAATTCCGTATCAGTGCAATAATCAATACCTATAATTGTATTTTCTAAAGAAGATGTTCCCGTAGTATTATCCCAATAATTATAAAACAAATTACAACTATCCATAATTTGCATATTAAATATTGGATAAAACAATTCAACAATTGGGACCCATGTGAGTCCATAATCGTCTGTTTTATAAATTCCATCATAATTTCTACTTTTAAGAAAATATCCTGTTTGAGCATTTGAAAATACAATATCTTTATAAGAAAAAACACCTTCATATACATCTCGTAGTATTATATTAAAAGATATTCCTCCATCGGTAGTTTTACAAATGGAATTGCTATCTTTATTGTTTTCTGCTATATATCCCGTATCATTATCAATAAAGCATACGGAAGAAATTATAGAAGTAAAATTAGTATCAATATCCCAATTTTTTCCCCCATTACAAGTTTTTATTAATATCCCTTTATTTCCAAATAACCCATATGGATATCCACCGTTTCCTCCTGAAATCCAACCGGTATCTTGATTAATAAAACTCATGCTTAATAAATTTAAAGCAGTGGAAATGCCAATATTGTTCCATGTTAAGCCTCTGTTTTCGGTTTTTAATACGGTACCGTTTGCTCCGCAAATATATCCGACGGTATCATTTACAAAAATTACTTTATATAAGGTATTAGTTGTTGTGGAATAAATAGAATCCCAATGACTTCCGCCATTAGTTGTTCTTATAATATAACCTTTATCACCTACGGCGATTACCGTATCTTTATTAATGCAATGTACATCCCACAGTGTTTGAGAAGGAACAAAAGGCAATAAATGCCAGCCTGTATGTTGGGCATTGGAAACAACTGTCATACACATTGCCAATAAAAAAATGTTTAGAGGTTTCATGATTAATTGTTTTTCTAAATTATACTATTGTTTTATTTTTCCCTTGTGTAATTATTTTTTGCAAATGTAAACTATTTTTTTATACAAATAATTATCAAAAACACATTTTAGCCTACTCCTCCTATTATATAAGGCGTAGTTCTTAACAATTTACCTGTTTCACCTCCCGGAAGTATCTCAAAGATTTCGAGTGTTTCCAAACTTAGATAAACAGTATAGGAACGTCCGTTTTTCAATTCGATAAAAATCGTATGATTGGCGAATCCGTCATCGGGTGTATAACGATAGGTTGCTTTTTTAATATCTGTCGGTTTTGTCGGTTTTATGTAGCCCTTTTCGTCTTCGCCGGCGATTAAATCACATATAAATAGTTCTTTGTTTCCCTCAAAAACGCCCATGCATTGTTCCGATACATAGCTTGGTAAAATATACTGCAAACATCTATCGACATCGGCGGTGCTGAGTGCGGCAGCAAAGCCTTCGGCGAGTTGCCGGTGGGTAGTGTTTGCGGTGGGATATTCATTCAGACGCACAAAACGCTCGTTTTGCCATTGATAAATCTGCATTTCCAATCCGTTTATATTCAAAAAAACGGAAGTCCCATGCCGAGGAATATGGCAGTTAATCCAATTGTCACAACAATTTATTGCAATACTTTCTTCTATAAATTTTTGCATTTCTTCTATTCCGTGCTTTGTTGTAGGGGCTATTTTTCCGTTGCTATAGAGGTAAAAAGAGTATGCTCCTACCCTAGTTATAGCAATTAATTTATTGCCGTCTTTCAAGTTCCAATAACACATTTCCCAACTACTCTCATCTTCAAATTCCAACTGAAGGTATCCGTTTTTTAAATCACACACTTTGATATATTTTTCCAAGTCGGCGGGCTTGTCCGAAGGCAAAAACCGAAAAGCATCGGAAGGAAGCAAAGCAAAGAGTGTTTTTACGTTTACTTGCTGTTGTGCAATCGCATTGGAAGTTGTTACGAAGAGTGCGAGCATGATGACGATTTTATTAATTGTTTTCATTGTTTTTGTTTATTAAAATAATGTTATTCAAATTTTATTTCCAAATTTCTTTTTTCACTTTTTTTAAGGCGGTTTCGGGAATTTCGGCTTCCAAATAGGGAAGCTTGTCTACATACATCGTGATAGTTTTGCCATCACGCGGCAGTTTGAAAAGCACATCCTCTATCCCATGATTTTCCCAAATTTTGTTGACTTGTTCCTTTTGCTTTTCTGTCAATTGGTCAAAATCTATAAACAATTCCGCCCAAACATCTTGATAACCGGCAAGATTGGCTTCAGTGTGCCGTGTAAGCGTTCCGTTTTTAAAGGTATAGGTGTTTGCATGCAGGGTAAAGCACATGGCAGCACAGTTTTGCTCGTTTACAGCTATCCACCAAACACCGTCAATTTTTTTAGCAAACATTTCCCATCCGCCTTCAAATCCCATCACAATTCCATCAAGGTCGAGATAGCCGTGGGCTAAGTCAATCTCATCTATCCACATCCTATTTGTTTCTCCCTTAAATTTGCCTTTTGCCATTGCTTGCCTATCTGCTTGAGTAGTATTAGCATACTTAACACATAACTCGTCGGGCAAGAGTATAAACAAGTCGCGAACATTCGTGGGTTCTGTTTTGCCTAACAGCTTTTTCAACTGCTCAGGGGAATATTGGGCAACTACTTCACTAAATGGGTCTTCTTCTTCGTATTCGCTTGTTCCCATGTCGGTTACATCCGTAGTCTTCCTAAGGATGATTTTTGTGTTTGGCGGCAATTGCCCGCATTTGTCGTGATAGGTTTGCAAAGTCATCGTTCCATCGGGATTGATGGTGCAATCGGCAACTTTCTTTTTTCTACACTCTTTAAGCGTAGCTTCTTCTTTCTCTGTTATTCTGTCAAATGAAATGGAACCTACAATGTAATCGAAATAAAGCTCTGCTTGCGTGTCGGAAATTAATTTACCCGAAAGAAATTCTTCAAAAGGTCCCATAACCGAATAACTTATCTCGACGAGTGTATCAGCATTGCTTCTGAAATCGAGAATAAAATACTCGTCTATTTCCTTATTGTCTTTGTTCCACTCGCCAAAGAAGTTTTTCCATTTTCCGGCTTGTTCTTCTGTTTTTCCTATTCCGCAACTCATGATTGCAAAAGCCAGAAATAATGTAAATACTACTTTTTTCATACGCTTATATTTTTTTAATTTCTGCTTTTAGATATAACTATTTTTTTCAATCTCCCATGTGAAAGGTCGTTTAAAAGTTTTAAGTGTTTTTAATTCTTTTATATCAAGGTCTCTCCAAACAACTTTCTTCTTATCAGAATCGATATGACCTTCAGTTACTTTTAGTTTTTTTGTGAGAAAATTAAAACTTCTTTCCCCGAATTCGCCTGTAGCACGATGCACATAATAATCATCGGCACCAATAAGAGCAAATTCATTGTTTTGATAGCGGAATTTATACGAGCTGGTTGACGAGCCATAACTGCCCATGGTCGCAAAAAACTCGAATTCGATGGTAAGCACACCCTTATTGCTAATAGACATGCCTACATAAGGATCTGTCATATAAGAATCATCGTGAGGTAATATAAAACTTTCACTTTTCTCTGCTAAGTTATAGAGATTTTTTGCCTTATTGTAAAAAAGAATTAATAACATTCTGGGTTGCGTCAATTCCGAATTTTCATCAAGTTGTACGCTATCTTTGTGCTGAATAACCAACACTAAGTCTTTGCAATTATCCTTATTTAAATCGCCTTGTACGGAATCTAATAAGGTCCAATCTTTTGGAATAAAACTTTCAACATCTTTTCCCTGACTATTAATAGTAGGATAGGAAAAGTTCTGACCGAATGCAAACTCGAATGTCAGAATAAATACGATTGTTAGCATTTGTTTCATCATCTTATTATTATTCATAGTAAATTACATTTAAAGTTTATACTAGTATTATTTATTTTTTGCAAATATAAACTATTTTTCAATACGAATAAATAAAAAAACCAATAAGGTATACTAAAAAATATCGTTATTTGTTTGTAAAATTTTATCGCTATAATGATATTTACTATTCTATAAATGTACGGCGAACAGTAAAAGAGAATAACCAATCAAAGTGATGGATTAAGTTTTCTCCGGAATAACCAAAAAAATAGCCTTCAGATTGCTTATAAACAGTATCAAATAACAATGCATAGCCGGGGCGGAAATCAATTTGAAAAGATAAAGATTGCTTTATTTTTAAAATATATTCTAATCCTATAATAACATTAAGTCCGGTTTTTACATTTGGGGATCCAAACCAGCCTCCTAAAGTCATTCCTCCTCCAACAAACCAAAATAAATCAACTTTTTGTTTCTCTTTTAGCTTTTCCTGATACATTATATTCGTATTTGATTCAAAAAAA
>JGI24711J26586_10001790_pt1 | contig 16078 bp, 12 predicted proteins | sample BioPla3DNA1_FD_26586 | JGI IMG/M metagenome (IMG submission 26586)
TCATCATCAAATTGTTTGCTGGTGCCATGGTAAACCACTAATAGCCTATTATTTTCATCTCTGACCTTGCTGTTCTTAAAAAACTCACTTTGTTCTGCTGTCAACTCATTTCCTTGACTGTCTTTTTCAATTTCAATTTTTTCTTCTTTCAAAGACTCATTAATTGTTCTAAATAACTCTAACGCTGACTTAGAAACATTGTTAGTAGTATCATCATTAAATACATCATAAAATAATAGTTGATTACTGCTGATAGTGCCACGATAGAAACATGTTCCTGCCCAATTGTCAGACCAGCCATCACCACTATCAAGTGTAAAATCACACTTGTCAGCATTTAATAACTTGGTTGGTATTTTAATAACAATCTCTTCTTCATACTCTCCATGATTAAATTCAATCATTTCTAAACACTCATCAGCATAAATGCCAAACCAAAAATTAGATAATCCATTTTTTTTAATGTTGTCTAAGTGTTTTTTATATGTTGCATGATAAACATATTTCCCACATGCTTTTAATAACTTTTTTGGGTCATCAGTTTTTAATAGTTCTTCATTTATATTTCTGTCAATAGAACTCTCTAACTCTTCATGAACTTTGTGTGATAACTTTCTTTTTGTGTATTTACCAAGAATGCTTGCCAATTTAAATTTTGAAAAATCTTGATATCTTGAATATACTTTAAAATTATCATATTCATATACTGTGTCATAATCATCAGAGGCTAGAGACGGCTCTGCCATATATTCATATTCTTCATCTCCATATGGTACAAACACAGCACATAATTTGTTTTTATTAAAATCATCAATGCTTGTATTGAATCCATTTTCATTTGCAACATCAACCATTTCAGTATGTGTTGTATCATAAGGAAGACCTAAAAGATATAATGAAGTTTTCTCATCAATAAAAATTCTAAAAGATTCATTAGAACTTAATAATTTATTTTTTACTTGATAGGGAGACTCAAAAACAAACACATCAAATCTATCTGTCTCAATTTTTTCTTCCTTTAGAACTTCTTCTTCTTCTTCTCTTTCAAGAAGATACATTGCTTCAATATTCGTGAGATTTTCTATTTTTTTACTTTCAACAATTCTTCCTGTTCTATAGTAATTTCTAATTATATCAACTATGTCATCACTTACTTTATTTGTCAATGATATCTTTGCAAAATCTGATTTTTGATGAGGTGTTAATATCATTAAGTCTGAGCTATATCTCCATTGATGTTTTCTATCTAAATATTTATCAAAAAAATCTAAAAGAACCTCATACTGTTTTGCAGTAGGTTCTTTAACTGAAAGCATAACAAATCCTTCTGAGTCTAAATTTGTTCTGATACAGCCTAAATCTTCTAATGGAGGACAGCCTCCATCATAAATTCCTTCATATTCTTCAACACAGCCATTTTTAATTAAAAAATGAAGTACCTGGCCGTGTGATGTGTAATAATCTAAGGCTAGATTCTTTCCATTGGGAAAAATATATCCTCTTGGTGTTAAATTATAATCTATAGAAAACTTTAAGGAAAGAGCCTTCTCAAAATCATCTATTGTAACACATTTTTTAACATCATTTTTCTCTACAAGAAGTCTTGATTTGTTTTTATGTTTATTAATCATTAGTTCTCCTCTTCTTGCATTAATTTATCTTATTGCTCTTAATGTTCTTTTACTAAATCTTTCATCTAATGCATTATATAATACATCAAGTCCAGTTATTCTTGATGGATTCTTTCTTGTTGCTGACGACTTAGAAAGATAGGTTTTGACAAGATTATTTAAATCTTCTCTTGTTCTGCAAACAATAGGTCTATCTAAATATTCATGAACTTCTTTTGAATTTATTCCTCTTTTAATATGATATCCATAAACAACTGCAAAAGGTTTTTTCTCTTTGAACAACTCATTTGCCTTTTTTTGTGCTTCTTCTTGTGTTATCATTCGTTGTCTAACTCCTTTTCTTCTTCAAATTCCTCTTTAAATTTCTCATAAGCATCTTCTTTACATTTTTCTTTAAGAAAGTCTACAAAGAACTCAACCTCTTCAAGTTCTTTCAGAGCGTCTAAACCAAGCAAGGAATTAAAAACATTTTCATCTGTTCCCTCAATACTAACATCATAAACATCAAAATAGACTTTTACACCTTCCATGTAAACATCAAAGGGAACATTATATGAAAAATATTTCTCCTCTGTTTCATTGTCAGGAGACTTAAACATATAATCAACATAAAACCCACCTTTATTTTCTAAATTTCTTCTATTATAAAATATTGCCATAATCTGTTTCTTTCTATGCCTTTGTAATTGTGTGAAGTGCTGAGTATGTATCTGAGTCATCTTCTTCTGTAACTTCAGATTCAATATTAATATCAATTTCTAAATCTTTAAAGAATTGAGTTACCTTGGTTTTGAAATAAAGATGGTCATGTTTCCAATCACCCCACTCAATTTGTGCTTGTATCTTATTTTCTGAACTCCAAATATCATAGTAGCCACCATCATCAAAAAACTTTTGTATCAGTTCTTTTGAAAATTTCTGTGCTTCTTCTTTTGTAAATCCTTTTTTATTATCCTCAACTGCTTCTTTAATTGACTCTTGTTTTGTAATTAAAATATCTTCTGATGCAAAACTATCTGCTGAACATAAGTAATCAGGATGTAATTGATAATCAAGTTCATCAGCAAGACTAACTAAGTCTGCATATCTTCCTTCAACAAAGAAATCTGGCTCTTTAACATCATCAATAATATTTTTACCTTTGCCTAAATATTTAAGGTCATGCTCTTTACATAATCTTTTAAGCTCAGGCAAATAATTTTTAAATTCATTTGGAAATTGATACACTTGAATTGAATCATCATCAATTTCTACATCATCAAATTCTTCTTTAAGTTGCTCTTGTTTTTCATCAGTTTCTTTCTCTTCTTCAATATCTGCTCCCCACAATTCAAATTGAGTTGCAAATTGACTTACACCTGAAATTGAGAATAAGAAAGCACCCTCTGGATGTTTCTCAAGTGCAGTATTTAAAATCTCTTCTGGGCTATCATGTCTGTCATACCAACCACTTTCAAAATCTTTATCAATAAGAGTAAAACCAAGTTCTTCTAAATTCTCACTAGACAAAATAGTGTTTGCTTGTCTTGGCTCATTAATCAATGTTTGGACATATTCTAATGCGTGATTGTTTCTTACACAATTACCACAAAGTAATCCATGAGTCTCTGATAACCAATAATCAGGAACAAATGAGTAACTGTTCGGCTCTGTTCTAATTACACTATCACACTCTTCACAAATTGACCATTCATCTGCGAATCCCCATTTAATATTATTTAAACTGTCTAGTACACTTGTATCATATTTATTTGTTGCTTCAAATTCAGGGTTAATAATTTTTTGAATATCTTGAACATCTTTCCACTCATATAAAATTAAAAATGGATTTCCATCTTCATCTTTAGCCTCAATAAAATCAACATCTGAATCATAAATCTTTCTCATAACATTATCTGAAATTGTGCCTTCATCCTCAACTATTTCATTTTCATTCCCTATTTTTAATTCTTCAGAAACAATTGACCATAATTTTTCTTTCATGTTTTATATTTCTCCTATTCTATTCTTATTATACTTATTATTTTACTGTTTGTCAAACAACATAAAATTAAAATTTGTTGTCATATTAATTTAGCATCTAAAAATTAACAAATAGAAAGCAAAAACAAAAAAAGAGACTCCTTTTACAGAGTCTCTAATTTATAAGATGTAGTATAACTACTGTTCTTCAGTTGTTAGAATTGGAGGAAGAGCGTCAGTGGTGACTTCACCAGCAATAACTAATAGGTCATTTAATGCTTCAAGAGCATACATTGTTGACCAACCTTGACTCATACCACCATCACTAAAGCCTAATAGTTGTGTTGGAACTACGGCCATGTATGGAGCATAGACAGCGGCGGATGATTGCATATCATCACCATTAACACCTAAAATAAATTTGCCTGGAGCAATGTTTGGTGTAACAAATACTTTAATGCCATCTAATGTTCCTGCTAAGTAAGGACCATTCATTGAACCTACTCTTGAGGCAACAAAGCCTTTAAGGAACTTCAAGACTGGAAGTACATTACTTGCAATTAACATGTAGTTAGGAGTGAATCTCTTTGTTCTGTCATAAATCTTTTGTTTTGCAATTTCAACAATCTCACCGAAACCTTCATAGTGTTCTGCTTTAGAAACACCAAGAGGAATCACTTTGGACCATTTTAGGTCAGCATCTGCTTCACCAGCAATTTCAATAAGTTTATCTGTAATTTCAGTATCAATTTCATAGGCTAATTGTCCAACTGCTTTTTCGGCTAATTGGTCACCTAAATCGAAACCATAATCAGTTTTTGCTTGGAAAGCGGCGATTTGTGAGTAGTAAATAGCAACTCTACGAGCCTTTGCAACAAGAGCAATACTTGCTAACTTAGCATTAATAATTGGTAAGTCATTTTGTGGAATAACAACATTATCATACATGTAAGCAATCTTACCTGTTGAAGGAACAGTAACTTTTCCATCAACTACTGGTAAAAATGTAATATCACCATTTGTAGCAACATGCTTAACAGTTTTGCCTGCACCAAATGCGTCTGCAACAACTGGAGTCCATGCTAATGTGACTTCTGCACCTTCTGATGAGGCAACTTCAACTGACTCAACAACTGCTGAAGAGGTAAAATTTTTGTCAACTTCACCTAACTTGAATGGTTCATTGAATACATCACCTTGTGCTGTTTCACCTTTTGTGGTGCCTGCGGTGTATTTAATGTAAGTAATATAACCACTCATTGATGCCATCGGATGAACGATAACTAAATCGTGGGCAATTAAATTAGGAAGAGCGACTGTTGTAAGGTTACATTTGTATTACGAATAGGTCGTTTCCACCTAATCTCTTTATATTGCTATAAAGATTAGACTATATCATAATCCATACTTGTTTTATCCTTGCATGGATTCCTCGCTTTTCGAGCCTACTTAGGCCCTACTCTACTTGCTTACTTCTCTGTGTATTTCTCACAGATTCTGCTTTCGATAGTCGTTGCACCTTCCTCTTTTGAGGCTTGGCTCAGGATTGTCCCAGAGGGAGTTTCCCTGAATTAACGAGGTTTCGTGTGTATTATGTTTAAGTTTTATTTTTTATTAAGATTTTTTCTTTTTTCGCATATCGTTTAAGATTAGTTTCTCTATTCTTCTGATTTGCTGATTCATTAGGCATTCTTCCTCTTTTGAATCCTTCTGGAACTTCGTCATACTCTGATATTAATTTATCCTCTGTTCCATTTGTATACCAATGAAGTTTTCTTGATTTCAATGTTTGTATCTGCTTTTCAACCTGTTCTCTTGGCTTAGAAACTCCCATTGCAGACTCACTCATCTTTTTTCTTGTTGCTTCTGAATGAGTGTAGCCTCCTCTTTTACGATACATCCCTAACTTCCATCCATTTTCTAAGTAATGCTCAATCTCATCTCTCATGACCATTGTTTGAACTGTTCCTTTGTGCATCCACTTAGACCCCTTCTTAGTCTCACTATTGTGAAGATTCATCTCAGCAGTTCTTTTCTTTCCTTTATTTGCCTTGCCTATCTTTCTTTTAGTCTTCTCTGTTTGATATAAGAGAGGAACTCCTGAACCACCTAAGGCAATGTTGTAGAAATTATCATTGCTAACCGCATCATACTTCTCTATGTAATGCTTTTCAAGGTCATCTAAACTTTCATTTTTAGCACATTTATGTAATATCTCTACTTTGAAATTCTCTTTTCCATACAACGCTATTGCTGATTTCAAATGAATTCCTGAACCTAAATAATTGGGCTCAAACTTTTTCTTCTGACGCTTACCAATATATTGCTTACCATTAATTAGATTAGTAGTTATATAAATGTATCCTATCATTTTTATAAATCTTAATGTTAAATATTTCTTTTCTTATGTAATCACACTTTCATTATATATTACTATATAACGCTCCTATTTCTTAAGAGTGAATTTCTTAAATAAACCTAAATCTGAACGTTGTGTACCAACTGAGTTGGCGAAGGCTTCGTTCATGAACTTGTTAGTATTGTTTAAGACCATGGCAATTGCCATTTTCTTTGTAGTACTTAAAGTTTCACCTTCATGTGCTTTTGAGTAAACGCTATCTGCAACGCTTAATCTCTTTGCATAAGTTTCTAAAAGTGTCATCTTTTTCTCCTTTGAATTTTGAATTTTATTCAATTTGATTTTCTATTTTAAGTTAGCGAGAGTTAATAATGAATCATCAATCTCATCGTCCATTCCAGTACTAGGAACAAGTAAATCATTCTTAGATTCTGTAACTTTCATTTTGACTTTTCGGTCAATGTTGAATGGTAATTTGCTTATGTTTAGAGCATAAGACTTTAGGTCTTCGCAAATTTTATCAATGTCATCAAGTGTATAGGATTCTCCTAATTTATTCTTGATTTCATTTGATGAAACTCCAAGCATTGTTGCTTTTGAATCAATATATCTACGAACTGTTTCATTAGCAATTCTTTTGTAACTTTCTGCAATCTTTTCAGCTTTAGTAAGTTTGCTTGTAAGTTGTTTTTTATCTGCTTCTGAGGTATTCTTTAACTCATTAATACTTTCATTGAGTGCCTGTACTTGTTTGATTGCTTCAGTGTTTTCAACTCGCAATGTTGTCAAGTCTTCATTTAACCTTATAATCTCTGAATTTTTCTTTGATACAGACTCTTGTAACCTATTTTTTGAACCCTTTATTGATTCATGTAGTTTCTCAATTCTTGTTTTTTGAGTTTGAATAATTCTTCCTCTTTTTTCTACTTTTTCCTCTAACACAGAAACTGTTTTTTTAAGTTCCTTGGATTGTTTTGCTAGATTACTTAATCTGATTGTTGTAGATTTGTATCTACTCAATTCTTCCTCAATCTTGCTAACTTTAGCATCGCTAACTGCTAACTTATTTTGGAGTTCAAGTATCTTTGCATCCGACTCCGCCTTACTTTTAACCGCTTCTTGAAGACTCTTTATTAATTCTACAGACCCATTATCAATGGCTTCATTTGAATCTAAAGATTCTTTGTTTAAGGTATTAGTTATATCTCCATCCTTTTCAGGAATAGATTCTTCTTCTGAGTGCACTTCAATTTTTAATTCTTTTAAAGTGCTTTCCATAATCTTTCTATCAGACTCACTTGAATTATTTAAACTCTCAGTAAGTGCTTGTCTAAATGTTTTTTTGATTGACTCTGTTACAGGAGATAATCTGGCCGCCTTAATTGCTGGAAGTAATACTACATCAAATGCTTGAAAGTCATATGTATTACTATCAACTTGCTCATTTCCATAATCATCAAATTCAACATCTCCTGTTCCTCTTGAACTGATGCCAACTTTATAACCATAGTCAACTAATGTTTTTAATATTCTACCGTTTGGAGTATTAAGAATGTCCCATCTACCTATTAATAATCCGTCTTTACCTTTTTTTGGAGGCTCTTTCATGCATACAGCAATTTTCTCCATGTCTGTTTCACTTCTATCTACTGGATGTCCTAATTCTCCAAATATGCCACCATTTTGAAAGTGCTCTTTAACAATATCACTGTTAAATACTTTATCCCATAAATCTTCTGAGTATCCTCTACCATTTCTAGTAGGATTAATAATGTCAGCACATGGGCCAACTAAAGTGCCTAAAATGGCAGTATTATTTTTATCTGAAGGAATATAGGTTAATTTTTCATCTCTTTTTGCCATTCATTATCTCCTTAATAAGACCTCACCATATTTTTAATTAAAATATCTCTTAAAATATATAACTAGAAACAAATATACAAGTGATACTTGCTCACTTAAATTTAGCATATGCATATTTTAAAATTTATTATTTTTAAAAATTTTTAATATATTTTTGTAAAAAGCGTCCTGACAGTATAGTTTTTATTGTATTATCTAATAAATTAGCTAATATAGCAAATAGACCAATTAATATTATCTCTATCGGAAATTAAAATTTCCTAAAGAGAAAAGAGAAGAGAAAAATCTTTTTTACTTAATAGACTCTAATGCTTTTAAATCTGCTTTAATAAGTTTCATTAGTCTAATTGCATTAGTTATATTAAATGTTTTAAAGTAATTATTTAGCACTCTTGTTATTTCTTCTGCTCTTGAGTGTTTTAAAAACAAGTGTTTGTTTTCAAGATTTTTACTGTACAAAAGAATTTGTGTTAACATAGCAGAAAGAGTTGTAAGAACTTCTTGAGGCTCCTCAATCTCTTTAACTATATTAATATATAGATTACTTTTCTTTTTATTATAATTAAATCTCATTTTTTCATAGAATCCTAATAGGTCTAATTGTCTATTGTCATTAATAAACTTTAGTACTTCCAAGGGAAGTTCTGAAGATGACATTAAATGTTTAATCTGTTTTGTTACATTAATGCCTTTTTCTTGCATTTCAGTTAGAAGTAAAATACAATCTGTTTTCTTTATCATGATTTTTGTTCTCTTTCTATTATTTATTTTGTGTGAAATCAATTCCTAGGTCACTTGGTTTTGGAAGATAATCTGACTCAGTGTCAATCATTTCTCCAGACTCTTCTCCAGACTCTTCTCCAGACTCTTCTGACTCTTCTGACTCTTCTGATTCTTGTTCATTAGAATCTAACTCATCAGATGTTGATAAGTCTTGTTCTGAATTATCTGTATCACCAAAAACCTTGTTTTCAAAAGAAGTGTTTACATCTTCAGCATCAGGTTCTTCAACTTCATCATTTCTTTTCTTTTCTGGTTTATTTTCTTCTTTCTCTAATTCATCAATTTCTTCTTGAATAAGTTGTACAATTTCAGAATCAGATACAGTTGTTGATAAGAATCTATTTATAATTTTTAATTTTCTTGCTGGATTTGAAATATCACTTAATAGATTAACAATATCTGTAACAACTCTAATTTGATTTGTCATGCTTTCTCTCTTATCAATTTCCTCTTGAGTGATAGGTGCAGACATTCTTAAAGTAAATTTATTAATATAAGCAGTTAAGCCTTTGTCTAATAACATTAAATTAACAACATCTGTAAGTGCTTGTATAAGAGTATTTTGAATTCTTTTGATTGCTTTACCATATCTACTTGAAATGATTGACAATGATGAACCTCCATTAAAACCGGTCGAGTCATCTGTAACACCAAAGAATTGTTTTGGTGTTCTAAAAGAACCAAAGAACTTATCTTGAAAATAACTTAAGTCTGTTAATTTTTTAGGGTCAACATCTCCACCAATTTGTTGTGTACTAATTGCACCAATTCCTCCATGAGTAGGAACATAGATGTTGTTCTCAACAGGACCTGGATTTGTATACTCTTGCATTGACACGCCTGTGTTAACTGCTGATTTTTGTTCTACAAGTGATTTAATACTCGCTAGATGGACACCAACATTTTCTTTTGGCATATCTCCTACTTCAACAGAAATGACTCTAACAATTGATGATTTAGTGATACGATTTAATAAAACTGAACTTTCAAGCAATGACAGTTCTCTCCAAATTTTAAATGCACTATATAAAAGTGATTGTCCTCTTCTTACTGTGTACTTTAAATTTGTTCCTTTTTCATCTCCATCAAGAAATATTTGAACCTCTTCAGGCTGTCTTGAACTTGTATCTTCAAGAGCGGCGTGAACAAAATCAGTAGGTTGAAAAATGTTGACATCTCCTCGTTTCATTTCATATCTCACAGGCATATAAAGATTAGTTAAAGAATTTTGTTTTACCGATTGAATCTTAACTGGTGCTTCAATATAGCCCATTGTCTTACCAAATTTTGTCAACTCAAACATATCACCCGGATTTGCTACTGCTTCAATGTAGTGAACATAATGGTCACCATCTTTGTGCGTGATAATGTTGACATCTTCTTTTAAATCATTTTTTTCCTTTTTATTCTCTTGCTTCATAAAATTAGAAAGTGCCATATGCTCATCATCAGCACCTAAATTATTAAATTGCTCATTTAATATTTTTTGTTTTTCATTTACAGTTGTTCCAAATAATAAGTCATTTTCATAATCTGATTCTTTATAAAGTCTTAAATATAAGTCACCATACTTAATTAGACTGTAAGCCCAGCCATATAAATGCTTGTCAACATTCATTGAGTCTAGTAAGTAAGTAACATATTTTGAGACATTTGCATCAGAAGATTCACACCACATGATTCTTCCCTTGTCATTTGGTTCAACAGTATCTTCAGCATAAGTCTCAAGAATAGATGAAATCATGCTGTCATTACCCATTGAGTCTAAAATCTTATAAATACTTTCTCTTGTCTGTGATACAGTTGAGAATCCTTCTAGTTTTGAGATATCTAAAACACCATTAATAGCGGCGTTTAAAATATTTTGCTCTAAATTTTTTGTTGTATCAATACCAACCTCGACAGGTTTTTTTGGAACTGCTTTTATTTTAGTTCCTGATAATGATATCTTTTTTGTTTTATTCTTACTATCTTCCATTTGATATCCTTTCTTTACCACACAATGATGCCATCATGAATATAAATATTTGGCACTTGTTGTGGCTTTGGAATTGTTGATTGATGAGTATTCTCAGATTTTTGTTTATTTTGAACAGATTGTTCTTCTGCAATCTCTTTATCATTAAATTTAGCAAGAGGATCCAATAATTTTAACTCTTCTTCAAAATCTATTGTTACTTGTTGTTCATTATTTTTATTAGTATTTGTTATTGTATCAAGAGATTCTCCCCACTCAAAGGCATATTCTTCTGCATGTTGTGAGGCATTATATATAGCACCACACACAGCATCAGCACTGTCCTTTGAATTAATTCCGGTAATATCATGGTCAATCTTACCATTATTATCTCTCTTTAAACCAGCAACTTCTTGTGCTAATAATTCAGTCTCATATATCTCTAATCTCTCATCATATATTGTTGTCTTAAAATATTGATAAGGTCTACATATAGAACCCTTTTCAGTTTTCTCAACTCTGTCAACAGATAAAATATCATAATTAAATCCCTTGACTTTTAATGTTTGTCCTGTATCATAAGATTGAAAGGTGTCAGTTGACACTCCTTTAATATTGAATCCTTGTTCTCTTAACCAAAAGATAAACTGTCTATTCTTTTCAAAACTAATTTGATGTCCTTTTGGTGCTTTTACAGAAAAATTAAATACCAATCTATAACTTAAGTCTTTTGAAGGAGGTCTTCCTTCTTCTACAAACTGTTTTTTACCTGAAATGATAACTCCTGCAATACCTGTTTTGTCACCACTGATAGACATGTCCAGATGAACATACATTGGTCTTGCTTTAATTTCTGATGATATTTTAGAAATATCAAAGAAATCATAATATTGTGCAGTGTCATCAGGAGAGTCACCAACTGTAATAATCTCTTTTGTAAATGGATTTGAAATATTTTTATTAATTAATTTATTCCATCTTTCACCACTGATGTATCTACTTGAATTTGATGTAGATATACCAGCAATGTCTGTAAGTGCAATATCTAAATCATCTCTAAAGCTTTCATAGTATCCCATGGGAACTTTTAAGATAGTGTAACCACGATTTATATATTGTTGAAGTTCTTCTTTTGTAATATTTAATGGTAATAACTCATTGTTTAAGAACTTATTACCAACAGCAACATTAAACTTTCTTGGACTATCCTTATCTGTACGAATAACCCATTGTGGCTCATCAATAATAAGAGTTGTTTTTGAATCATTCTTTTTCTTCATCTCAATATAAGATTCTAGAAATGATTGGTCTGTTCTCTTAGATGATGCAAGAATATGTAATGTAGGTAATTTTTCACCTTTCATAAAACGAGATTGCATACGAGCATCTACTGTAGAGATAAGTTTCTTTGCTTTTTCTTTTTGTGCATTGATATCTTGATTAGGTTGAAATGAAACCTCATCAGCAAAAGATGCAAACACAGCACGACCTATAACATGTCGTGGTAATGAACCATATAATAATTCTATATTTTTACTGGGTTGCCATTCAGGAATATCTTTTTTATTAACTTTACCTTTTGATAAAAACCATGAAGATGATTGCAATAATTGTTGACACTTATCCCATGCTACACCTTTTGCGGCGTCTAGTGTAATATTAATAAAACTAAAGGTAATTTTATCAATAGGTTGTAAACCATAGTGTAAATAAGGGTCTTTAAGACATAGCATTCTATAAAGCATATAAAGCATTGCGATAACAGCAACAAAAGATTTACCAAGACCAATAGCACCAGATAAAATTAAAGTGTTATAAGCTGTATCTATATTTGTAGGAAAGATTTTCTTCAGTGTCTCTACCCAATATGGAAATACAGTAAATTTTCCTTCTTGATTTATAAGACCTTTTCCTAAGTAAATAGGATTTGTTAAAAATTCCTCAATAGAAACAGGAATCTCCTCATAGTCTTCATAAACTAAGTCTGACAATGTCTTTGATTCACCATTATCTTTTATTTCTTTTAAAATAGAAAGAGCCAAGGCTTTTTCCTCGGCGGATAATGTATTTAAAATGTCTTTATGTGAACTATTAGGCACCATCTACTTAGTTCCTTTTCTAATATTACTTAGATTTACTTTGAATTTTGAGTTGATAAATCATTGCCTCAATTTGTTCTTTTAAGAATACTTCCATATCTCCAAAGTTTTCTNTAATATATTTAATTAATTCATCTGTTAGTTGTGACTTGATAATANATANGGCTTTTTCATTGGCGATTCTTTGTTCTGCTTCTGTAAATTTACCCTCTTTTTTAAGAGCCTCAACATATGTTTGAAACACTGATTGAACTGCTCCCATAATGATTTTTGTAACTGCTGTTGACCACATTGCTAATTTATTATTCTTGATTTTGCTGTTTAACCAAGCGACAATCATTGTTGTTAACCATGTAGCAAGACCAGTACCAACTGTTCCTACAATCCACCATATTACATCTTTCATTAATTCTTGCATTAATTCATTTAATATTAACATAATTTTTCTCCCTTTTTCAAGATTTTACTTGACATTTATCTATATATATTATACAATATATATTTATACTTAAATTTAATTTAGTAAGTATTTTTATTTATTATACTACTATACTACTGCTCTGATTTATTTATAATAACAGGTTCTTCTGATGTTTCATCTTCAGTTGAGTTTAAGAACTTTAGACCAAGAGGATTAGTTTCATCTTCAATAGGCTCTTCTTTCTTTTTAAATCTGAAAGGATTACCTGTTTTAAATTGACCACTTTTTCTTCCTAATCTATTTGCATCATCAAGAGTAAGTGGAGAACTATCAAACTCATCTGTATCAAAAAGAGATAATTGAACAGCCTTATCATATTTCATACCATATATTTGTGGAAATATATAATCAGCATATAATCTTTGCATGAATTGTCTTGCATATTTAATGTAGTTATTAATAACACTGCATACTTTCATTATCCAATCCATATTAGATAATACTAACATAATATGTTTACAACCACTTCCTTTAGTGTCATTAGGATTAGTAATGTCACTTACTCTTATTTCAGGAGAACCACTATTATAATTATTCTGAGTTGCCCAATAAGCATGTCTATATTGCCAATCTTCGCAGTTGTGTAAAACTACTCCTGCATCAACCACAAAATTATGATAATCTTTTACTGATATGTCATATACAGGTGTATCTTCAACAATAATTCTTTCTATCTTTATAATTTTATGATTTAAATTAAAATAATTAGACAATTCTTTCCAGGTGCTAAAACACTTAGTGAAATTAGGATATCCGTTTGTCTTGTATTTTTTATATGTTTCAGGTGACGGAATCTCTTCTGCATCTATAATTCTTTGAATAATATTTTTAATTTTTGTTAAGTTAGTCTTTTCAACAATTTCAGAAGTTCTTTCAAATTTAAATGCTTCTTTTCGTGCTTTTTTAAATTTATCAGTTAAATAAGCATCTCTTTTATCTTTCCATGAATTTTTAACTCCTTTTGAAATTTTTCTATTGAGTTCTAACTTTTCCTCAGTCGTTAAATTATTATGATATTTTTTTACACCATCAGAAAGTCTTTCTCTCGTGGTTGCATCATTCAATGCTTGTTTTATTTTTTCACATCTAGCACTATATTCTTCATCAGTATAATTATTCCACACCTTTTTTTGAGAAGAACTTAATTTTTCTTTATATTCATCTGTTCTATATTTTTCACGCATTGTTCTAAGTTCATCTTCTGATGTTTCTGCATAATATTTTGCCATTGCATCACGCATTATTTTTGATTGTTGTTGTTTTCTGTCTTCATCATAATTACGAAGTCTTCCTTTTTCAACAAATGCTTTTCTCGCTTTCAACATTTTTTCAGTTGGATTAGCATTTAATTTCTTAATTCTTTCAGAGGATAGTTTTCTTATTTTTTCTTTTGTTTCTTCAGGCAATTTATCAAAAGAGAGAGAAGCATGATAATTCCAATGTTCTTCTGCTGTCATTATTTCTAAATTATCAGGATGATTATTTTTCTTATTAAAATCTCTATGATGAATTGCTACATCATATGGCATAATATTATCTTCCTTTACCCTTAGTTTAGTTGTTTCAATCTCATCTTTCTTCAATGTATCAGCAACAATTTTATAAACTGACCTCCATCCTCTTGTCTCACTATTTAACTTCACAGTTGTGTACCCATTTGATTCACTTGTGTACATTGGCATTAAAGAACTATCCAATGTTAACTCTTCTGCCATTACATAAGAACCATCTCTTAGCATATAAAGATGGTCAGGAGTTGTTAAAATTTCTTCATCATTGTCTAATGTAATCTTTATAAACTCATTTGTTGTTTTTGTAATCCACACATTTTCAACTTCTCCAGGTTTAAAATCTCCTTTTTCATCTGTTGAGAATACAAATAATTTTTCTCCTGCTTCAAATCTTTCTTTCATCTCCTNTACTGTTGGNGATGTTCCATCTAAAAGTTTTATTTTTGTTGTTGGATGTAAGCAACTACAGCTCACAAAGACATCTTCAGTATTGAACACTCTAATCAATGATGTTAGAATTGATTTAAATTCAAGCTTATTATTATTGTTCTTAACTTCTCTTTGAATTTCTTGAAGAATTCCTTTGAATTTAATTTTTGTAATATATTCATCAGTTTCTCCAATAACTTTGATTCCAACTAGAAGAATATCATGCTTGAAAAAAAGATTCATGTCCAAATTATTATATTGAGCAACATTAGTATAGATTTTAGAATGAGTTCTTCTTTCAAATCTATTACGACCTTTTGCTTGATTTTTTGGAGAGTATCTATCACCTCTTTTTCCCTTATCAATAAGGTCTCTTCTGCTTGCCTCTGTTATAAATTTATTTGCCATCAAGACCTCCTTATTATCTATTCATCTAAAGTTGTTTTCTTTGTTGTTTTCTTTGGAGAACTTTTTGTAGTGCTTTTGCCTTCTTTTCGGCTTCTAACAGACCTTTAACACTCATTCTTTATTCCTCCGCCTGTCTCTTTGTCTCTTTGATGATAGACTTACACTCCTCGTATCTTTCTTCTATAAGTTGATTTCCTCCAAGTAGCTTATAGGATGCAAAAGCCGCATCTATAATCTCTTCGAGCATCTGATATCTATCTAATCTTGTAGCTAAACTATACCACTTACTTGAAACAGTATTTCTCTTGCGGTTGATATAGAATATCTCATCTGTCACTGACAGTAAGTCTGTTCTTAACATATGCATAACTATCTGATTATACAACTCTTGCTTAGTCGAAATCTCTTCCAGCTTCTCTAGTACTTTACGGCCATACTCTGTCTCTTCCAGCTGCTTACTTAACTTAGCCTGACGCTTACTCTCTTCTTCCCGCCTCTCGGCTTTCTTTATTTTCTTGAGTGCCGACCAGTTCAAAGTGATGATTAACAGGACAGATATCGCGCTTAATATAAAACTCGTTATTGTCATTGCTTG
>JGI24711J26586_10001797_pt1 | contig 16031 bp, 10 predicted proteins | sample BioPla3DNA1_FD_26586 | JGI IMG/M metagenome (IMG submission 26586)
GTTAGTGTACAAGATGAGGCGGGTTGTATTGCTCGAGAAGAAATTACAATTGTGGCTCAACCAAACCCTGTTTCGTGGTCAGATCCCAGACCAGTATCTGCTACTTGTTCTGTAGCAGCAAATGGGAGCATAGTATTAACAGGGCTTAGTCATTCAGCAAATAAAGCACTTACTTACTTTTTGAATGAGGAGTCGGTCTCTGGTAGTGACGAAGAAGTTACTGCGTTTTTTGAGAATTTAATCCCGGGTGTTTACACCGTGAAGGTAGGTGATAGCGATGGCTGTTATGTTGAGCAAGAGGTAACTGTTGGAAGTTTGGATGAACTGCCCCAGTTGTCCTTTCANGAAGAGGAATCCGTTGNGTGTGCGGGTAAGTATACGGGTAGGGTAAGTGTGACCATAGACAACTTTGATTCGAATCTTTCGCCTTATGATGTAACTGCTGCTGTAACTGTTTTGGAAGCAGGTGATGATGAACTTGAGCAGCCGTTGGTTGAGCGTGTTTCCGAGTCCGGGTTTATTATTTCAAATCTTACAGACACGACCTACACTATATCCGTAACAGACGTTTTCGGCTGTTCAAGTGAAGAGGAATATACGCCATCGCTTCTGGAGCCGGCATTAAGCCTAAGCGAAACATGGATTGATGCCCCCTGTACAAAAGTAATGGGGACCATTATCATGTCGGCAGAGGGTGGTGTCCCCGATGAAGGGAATTACGGATTTTGGTTTGGTGATGACTTTATCGGGAATGGATCCGAATTTACCATTTCCAGAGCTTCTGATGTTGTGGGGCAGGTTAAAGTCATAGACAGTGCAGGTTGTGAGGTTGTTGGCGTTGAAAACAGATCTGTTCTGTTAAGGGATAATCCTGTTGAAATAGGCTGGGCAGGATCAGTTTCTCCAGCGTGTATTGGAGGTGACGATGGCAGCATAGTGTTTGAGATTCAAGGTGATTCAGAACTTGCCTATTCCTATTTTCTTTTTAATAGAGCTAATCCCACGGAGGTATTAACCGGTCCTATTACAGACGAGATTCCCGGCAGGGTAAGCATCGAAGGTTTGTCTGCAGGTGTTTATGATTTGATGGTAGTTGAAGCTCCTTTGGATTCTGATTCTTCGGAAGAGGATATGCGTGCAGGGTGTTGGTCTGAATATAACGGAATCGAAGTCGAGGATTATGACTCCATCGTAGTTGAAAGCTTTTCAAATAATTACATCGAGTACTTTGGCGACGAGTCCGGCTCTATGGAGGTAACCATTACAGGAGGAAGTCAAAGCTATGAATACAGGATTGTAAATGCAGACGACGAATCATATGTGTTTGGTTCGGGGGAAATAGGTGAAGGCAGGTTTCAAAAAGACGGTTTGCCTGCAGGTAATTACCTGTTTCTTTTTAAGGATGTTAATAACTGTGCGTATTTTGAGGGAGGAGCCATTTGGGACGAACATCCGTTTACCATAGCCCAGCCTGATGAGGCTCTGACTTTAGAGGTCCGGTTGGAAGATGATTTGCTTTGTTATGAAAGTGAGGACGGTCGCATTGAAGTTGAAGCTCGCGGAGGCTGGGGGCCTCACTATACTTATAAGCTGGAGGGACCTGTTGATTTTGATTGGCAGCAAGAAGGTGTTTTTGAAAGCTTGCCGGCAGGTACCTATTCTTTGTTTATAAAGGATTCACGTGAGGTGGAGCATGTCTTTGACAATGAATTTACCCTCACCCAGCCAGCCCCCTTTAGTGTTGAGGTAACAAGGACGAAGGATGCTACCTGTCCCGGATACAACAACGGCGAATTGGATGTTGTCAGTACCAATGGGGTATACTCGGGCGACGGATTGATTTACAGGGTGTTTGACACTGGCAGGGAAGAGGTGGTTGCGATTAATGGTGGTGCGGAGTGGCATTACAATAAGTTGTCAGAGGGAACTTACTCCATTGTAGTAAGTGACGAGAACCAGTGTGCAGATTCGGCGTCCTTTAGTATTGGCGAGCCGGAACAAGTAGAAATAGACATCGAGCACAATTATATTAGAGCTAAGAACCATGCTACCGGAGAGGTTTCATTTGAAATATCTAAAGGCAATGGCTATTATGAATATACATGGGGCCTTGAAGAAGCAGAGCGTCCCATAGCGAGTGGCACGACCGAAGGGGCCCTGAATTTTGACGGCTTGTTTGCCGGGAATTATGTATTGATGGTCAGAGATACTGCGAGATGTCATTTCGAAGGGGATTCGGAGTGGATGGTTCGTTCCATATTAATGCGGGAGCCTGAGCTTGAGTTAGGCATAGAAGTTCTTGTTGATTCAGTGACTTGTAATGGCTTAGGTGATGGGGAACTTGCTTTGAGTGGGCTTGGAGGTTGGGGAAGCTATGTTTATAGTTTTGAAGGCGCCCCCTTCTCAAGTCAACCCAGCATCGATAACCTGGAGCCAGGCACCTACAATATTGCTGTTCGTGATTCTGCCGGGATTATCTATGAAAGAAGTGTCGAAGTTTTTGAACCTGAAGTGTTGGCGGTTGACGATGTGGCCAGCTTGACACATGTGAGTTGTTTTGGCGGTTCAAATGGTAAGATTGCACTGAATGTAACGGGGGGCAACAATGCTTATTTGGTTTCTGCAGACCAGTTGTTTTGGCAAGAGGGGACTGAAGTTCAAAACTTGCCCGCCGGAGCGTTTAATGTTTTTNTAAAAGATGTGAAGGGTTGCGAAACTTCTGGTGGGCCCTTTACCCTTACGGAGCCAAGCAAGATTGCATTGGACACCCACTTTGTTGAGGANTCTACCTGTAATTTGGCTGAAGGGTCTATATCCGCCTCGTTTAAGGGTGGGGTTGGCCAGTATACTTATACATGGTACAAGGAGCTGTTACTGAGTGACGGCACCTTTGATACAGATACGCTTACTGAGTTCACTTCTTCATCCATTAATAAGCTGTATGCCGGTAGATATATTGTCGATGTGCAGGATGAAAACGGTTGTGAAGTTTCCTTTCCTTTTGATGTAAATGATAATACCGATCTCACCATTCTTACAATTGATACTTATCCGGTTTCGTGTTACGGATATAACGACGGAGCTGCCAAGGCTGAGATTGCATTTGGTAATCCTCCCTATTACCTTACCTGGAGAGGGCAAGGCTTGGAAGTTTTGCAAGACTCAGCCAGCAACTTCAGCGCCGGTGAGCATCATTTATCGGTTTATGATGACAAAGGCTGCTATGTGTCGCAATATTTTGTAATAGGAACGCCAGATAGTTTGTTTTATCAGATTACCGAGCAGGTGCAGCCGCTTTGTTTGGGTGGGGCAAAAGGCTCTATTGAAATAGCAGGCACGGGAGGAACAGCCCCTTATCGGTTCGAATGGGATAATGGAACCCAGGCTGCTGCTTTAGGAAGCATCGATCCAGGCACCTACAGGGTAGTAATGACCGATAGCCACGATTGTGTTTCCAGTTTTGATTTTGATTTTGACTATCAACGCATTGTTCAGCCCTTTGTTGGGCGTGATACCCTAATATGCCACTACAATACTTTGATGCTTGATGGTGGTGATTATGCCAGATTTGCTTGGCATGCTACTTCTGGATTCACTTCCACCAATCGATTGGTGGAAGTGAATCAGCCAGCCACTTACTTCCTTGAAGTTGCGGATGGGGACAACTGTATTGGATTTGATTCTATCACCGTAGATGTTAGCGTTCTCGAAATTACAGGTGTAAGTACAAAAGATCTCAGCTGCGCCGGTTTGGCTAATGGTGAAGCCTCCATCACAATAAACTCAACCAGTGATAATTACAATGTTCAGTGGCCTGGTGGAAGCAACGGTATGAGTGTTTCAGGTTATTCTGGGGGTGATTATACTGTTTCTGCAATAAATGAGTTCGGCTGTTCAGACACCTTGCATTTTTCTTTGTTTGAACCTGAACCATTGTCGATTACAGCCAGCTATAACGAGCCTTTATGTCTGGGTGTTTCAGATGGTTATATACGACCAGTAGTCAGTGGTGGTGTTGGCGATTACCGTTACAGCTGGAGCACTGGTGAAAGCAAACGTGAGCTTTCACGTTTATCTCAAGGTGTGTACGTCTTTACCGTTACCGATGCAAACGACTGCTGGTTAAGCGATGAATACAATCTGGTTTATAAACGCATCCTTTTGCCCGATTTGGGTGGCGATAAAGTGGTTTGCCAAGGCAACAGTGTTTCGCTTAATCCCGGAAGTTTCCATAAGTTGAGTTGGTACCACGATGAGGAGTTTGCAAGTACCGACAGTGTATTTGATGCCCATTTGCCCGGATCTTATGTGGTTGTTGTTAACGACGAAGACAATTGCATAGGGCGTGATTCTGTGCATGTTGATGTTTTGGGAGCTGCCCTACTTCCCTCTTTCCTTATGGCCACTTCTGTGCCCTTGGGTGATACACTTTTGATTGTTGAAGTTACCCAGCCCAAACCAAAGTCCATCGACTGGGAAATAGGAGGGAGTCATCGAATTGTAGAACGTGGAGAGTATTTTGCTAAAGTAATTTTTGATGAGGAAGGAGTATTTCCCGTTACCCTATCTTCCTATGCCGACGAGGGCTGTATGGGCCAGGAACGCAAATCCATATTGGTAACATCTGCGAGTCCCCAGAATGAACAAGGAGAAAATGTTTATCAGCAACAGAACCTGATCTCGCTTGAGGTTAGTCCCAATCCCAGTCAGGGCGAGTTTAATGCCTTGGTGAAGATGCATGAAGCAGCCCCCGTGACCTTCTATCTTGTGCGAATTGATACCGGTCAGATATATGAAACACGCAAACGACAAGGGCTTGCAGAATACAACGAATTATTCACCCACAACGGCGTAGGTCAGTTTGTGGTGTTTGTTGAATCCGCAGGAGAACGGTTGATGCAAAAGATCATTGTTTTTTAAGCCAGTAACCCAAAACAAAAACGAGTGAACCTTTTCTTTAAGAAGCATATACTTTGGTTACTTTTTGTAACGGTGTTTAATTTAGGTCAGAGTGTCATGATCAATGCCCAACAGCTGGACCGCATAGGCCAGGAAGACCCATTAAAGATTAATGGAGGCCTTTCTGTTAATCAATTGTGGCGTAACAACGTTCAGCCGGGTGTTAAGCCTTATTCGCTGGTTGCCACCGGAAACCTGACGGCGAACCTTTATGGTATGACCATCCCTTTCTCCTTCAGTTGGTCCAACGAAAGGTGGACTTATACGCAGCCCTTCAATCGCTTTTCATTAAGTCCGTCATACAAATGGGCCACCTTGCATCTGGGTTGGTCATCTATGAATTTTTCCAGTTATAGTTTAAGTGGCCATAGTTTTATGGGAGTGGGGGCCGAAATTGCCCCAGGGGATAAGTTTCGCTTGAGCGCCATGCATGGCGAGTTGGTGAAAGCATCAAAAGGCGACACTCTGCTTGGCATTGAACCACGTTACCGGCGTATGGGGACTGGTTTAAAAGGTGATTATTCATTTGAAAAAGGTGAAATTAGCCTGATGTTTTTCCATGGACAGGACGACACGCAGCAGTCGATCCAGAATATTGATTCCTTAGGAATTATCCCCATGGAAAACTTTACTGTAGGCACGCGCGTATCATTACGCCCCATCAGTAAGTTGTCGGTAGTCTCTGAGTTTCATTTAAGTTCGCTGAGTCACGATCGGCGACTGAGTTCCTCAGCCGATTTGGATGGTGCTGCCACCCGGCAGTACCATGCCGCCTTACTTCAATTGGCCTACAGTATGAATATTGGCAGCATCGGTGCAGGAGTCGAGTATGTCGAACCGGGATACGAGACTCTTGGCGCTTATTACACCGTCAACGATTTCATCAATTACACCATTAATGTTTCCACCAGTATGTTGGCTGGGCGAGTCAACCTTACCGCCAATACCGGTATACGCCAGAACAACCTTAATAATATGGCCGACAGCAATCAGCGCGATGCCATCAGCAGTGTGGCAGTAGGCATAATTCCAACCGAGTCGCTGATGTTTAATCTGTCCTACTCCAATTTCTATAACTACACACATGTAAGGCCTCTTATTGATGAACTAGTGGCACAAACCGAGTACGAGTTGATGGATACCCTGCGCTTTACCCAGATTAATGAGAACATAAATCTGGGAGCCAACTGGCGGATTGTTGAGACAGAAGCCATCTCTCATGGCCTCATGTTAAACCTTGGTTTTCAGCAAGCCACACAAACGCAGAATAGTGCTGTTGAAAATGCTGGGAGTCGCTTTATGAATGGTTCAGGAGGGTATCAGTATGGTCTTAAAGACCTTAATCTCAATTTTGCTCTAAATGTAAACTACAGTAGGAATAAGAGTCCGGAGAGCATTATGGAATCGCTCGGTCCCAATTTGTCCGTTCGCAAAAGCTTTCCCGAAAGAAACCTTTCAGGAAATTTTTCCCTGGGGTGGAATGGGACGTATACAGATGGCACCAACAACGGAAGTATAACCACTACTCGATTGAATATTTCTTATAAACTTAAAGAGGTGCATCAATTTGGGTTTAGCACCGCGTACAATCATCGGAATTACAACGCATCTAAATCGCAGCAAGCTACAGCAACCCTTAACTACAGCTATAGTTTCGGCTGGCCTAAACAGAAAAATCCTGACCAAAACAACCTTTGATGATGAAGAAGCTTTACACCTTTTTAGTCCTTGTGCTTTTTCTGCCTCTGTCCACTATGGCACAGATGCATTACCCCATACGTACCAACACCATAGTAACCCCTCCTGTGCCTTTTTCCTTGGATGGTTTTGTTAGTCAGCCCGGTAAGCTTATGCTCAATGTGCTGGTCGACGATGTTACGTTGAGTCAGTATCCTGTTAAGCTGCAATTGCATATCGAGGGCAACGGAATCAGGATTTCAAGCAACCCCAACATACCGCAACAACCCATTTATCTTGATGGAGGTGTAACTACTCAGCTTACCGGATCCGATTTAGAGTTCTATTTCAATCCCGAAAACCTTCTGTTTCAAGGTTACAGTTTAAACGAGTACCGTCGCAACGGGCGTTTGCCCGAAGGGGTCTATCGCATCAGGTTTGAAGTCCTGGATTTTTATCGTGATTTTAAAGTTTCGTCGGCCATACCAGCAGTAGCCATGATGAGCCTAACCAACGGGCCAGTGTTGACCTTCCCGGCAAATCGCAGCGAAATAGATGTTGATGCCAACCCGGTACTCCGTTTTTCCTGGATGGCTGTTTTTACTGCCATACCAGACGCCTTAATCGAATACCGCTTCAAATTATGGCAAATTCGTCCCGATAATCGTGATCCCTTTGAAATAACAAAGGTAACCACCCCTGTTTATGAAGTTGATTTGAGCGAAACAGCCCTGCTGTATGATGGATCCCTGCCTCCATTAGAGAAAGGAGCCAGGTACGTATGGCAAGTAACAGCCCTTGACCTAAGTGGAAATGTGCTTTTTAAGAAGGATGGAAACTCCGACATTGCAACCTTTAGATACGGTTATGAATGTGCTGCCCCCTCAGCCGCAATTTCAAAAGTATCCCACAACAGCGTTTCCGTATCGTGGAACAGCAACAGCAGTATTAGAGAGTATATTGTAAGTTACAGAAAAGAGAACGATTCAGAGTGGCAAGAAGTAACTACCAGCAACGTTGGCCTCACCATCGATAATTTAGAACACAGCGTTCAATACGAATTATATGTCAGAGCATCTTGTGGCGACGCAAGCAGTAGTAATGAGCGCTTACTTCGGTTTAAAACCGATCGTTTTGTAGATTACAGCTGTGGAGCAGGAGCTCCGAGGATAAGCTTCGAGAATCAAGATCCCTTACCCGCCCTACATCGCTTCGACGAGTTTAAAGCAGCCGATTTCTATATTGAAGTCACCGAGGTGAGTGGCTCCCAAGGCGTTTTCTCAGGTCGCGGACTGGCCTCCATCCCCTTTCTCGAATTTCTTAAGTTTGAAGTATCTTTTAACGACATTACCATCAACACCGATCGGCAGATGATTGATGGGCACGTAGTATTTCTTCACGAAGAAGAAACCGGCAAAATCCCCGGTCGTAATATGGGTGTTGGAGGTTCGCAAGGAGCGGAGGGTTCACAAGAATTAAGTTTTGAAGAAGCCCTTAATGAGATTGCAGACCAGAAGGTGACAATTGATGAAGAAGTTGCTGACGTTAGCGTCAGCAACGGCAATGTAACTGTTGTTACCGAAAGCGGGCAGACCCAAAGTTATTTGGTAGGCGAGAATCAGACCCTCGCCATAGTAACCCCCGAGAGCATCGTTGTTGTTGATCAAGCCTCAGGGCAAGTATTCCAGGCACCTAACACCCCTCCCGGCAGTTCATCCAACGTGCGCACCCCATCTCAATCAGGCATTCATGGCTGTTTGGTAACCTTTAGGCCCTCCGCCACCCAACGCTTAGGTTTCGATGCCGTAGGCAACGGTGTAGTTAAGCCCAATAGCTACTTTTTGCGCGACCGCAATGGAGATGCCGTTCCTTGGAAATCGCTCGAAGCAGGCAATACCGACTATGTTGCAATGTTAACCAATGGCGATTGTCAGGCAGATAGTCTGCGCTTTATTCGTGAAAGCGGACTTTTAANCCCCACAACCCCGGGCCGCAACAACTCCCTTGAACTACTGCTTACCGGAGGTTTTCAAGGTCAGGAAGAGCGTCTGACCGTAGCAAGGGCCACTACAAATCATATAAATGACAGTACAAGTGAAGAAATTCTCACCGAAGCCGGAGTNTTGGGGCTGGTAAGCTACCAACGCATAACCCGTGATGTCTTTCTTATTCCCGTTAACGGAGCTTCCTTTCCAACGGCTTCCACGCAATTGTCCGATATCGAAAAGCGCCTCAATGAAATATACGGATCCGCTGTAATCAACTGGAATGTACATTTTGACGAGCCAATAGAAGTAGGCCGCATAAACGAGGCCGATTTTAAAGTAGAGGGTACCGCCATGCTGAGCAAGTACACCTCCGATATGAACAGAGTAATTCGCACCTACAAACGCAACCGCCCATCTGACGATAACAGCCTATATCTGTTTTTTGTAGAGTTATCCGATTTGGGCACCAGTCGCAAAGGATTCATGCCCTTAGCGGGTAATTTCGGCTTTATATTTAACTTTAGTGCTTCTGACTTTGACCTGTTGGCCCACGAGTTGGCTCATGGCGCCTTCAACCTTCGCCACACCTTCAGCGATAAAGCCCAGCACTATTTCCCAGTGCAACAAACCGCCAANCTTATGGACTATGCCGGCGGCACCGATCTGTGGAAATACCAATGGGATTTGATTCATAACCCGGAAAGCATACTCTTTAGCTGGGCGCAGGATGAGGAAGAGGGGGCGATGATGAATTTGAATATGTCAGAAGAGAGTATAAAGGGAGTTATTAATCTCATAAGGGAAAGTAATATTGCGAAAGAAAAAACCGTCGATTTATCAATTTTTTCTTTATCTAAAGGGGGTAGTGTAAATTTGAAGTTGACAGATAATTTTACTTTAGAATATGTAGAAGTAAGCATAGGGTCAGGAAAATATATAGGAAATCAAGATATTCCTTTTCTATTTGAGCCTTTAACTATAAAACCTATGGAGCTAAAGTGTGTCAAGATAGCAAACCCACCACTTCAGAGAGAGGATTTTGTTCATATTTCTTTTAACAGATTTGATCAAGCTGCTCCACCACGTATGGGAATTGTTGAATCTGATTCTGTTGGTATTTCTTTTATTGTAAAGTTATCTCAGAAGGATGAGTTTGAGGCCTATTTAAAAAATGAACTGTATGCAAAAGCGATTTGGGTTAGTCAGTTTGATGAGACTGTTTTTAGGGATTGCACCTGCTTTCCACAGCGCGCTTGCTGTTTTTATGCTTCTCAGTACATAGTTAAAAATAGCACAAAATTATATTCTCCTAATGGTAATCAAATAGCAACAATGAGATTTCCAATAAACGATGCACCACTTATATCAATGCAAACACCTATGTCTATTCCTAGTGGTTTTAAATCTGGTGTAGCATACTTAGATGCAAGTTTAGCTGAGGGTAAACCTATAGTGGTTGGTGTATATTATAGAGGTAGGCAAGAATTACAGCAAAGAAGAACTGCAGAAGCACAAGAAAGATTAAATGCTGCACAAGAAAATTTAAATGCATTGATTGAAGAAATAGAGATGATTGGAGAGACAGAAGCTCTGTTAAGGCAAAGAGAGGTTTTAGAAAATAGGTTAAATGCAGCACAGCAAGATTATAATAAAATAAGTCAAAGAGGCCGTATTAATAGCGTAGAACCAACCTTTCACTATGTGGTAGTGGTAGCCAAGGGGTATGATATTGAACAGCAACGAGGATATTATCGCTTCCAAGAGGTTGGGGTTGGGACTGAAAACCCTATCAATGGTACGCATAATGGAAATCGTTTTTATATTTACGATGACAAACTCAAAGGTAGGCAGGGGTTTAGTGCTAGGGAATACATAGTGACAGAGGTGCGACAGCATAGGCAAACAGGACGAGATTGTACCAATTAATAACATGGTAAACAGATATATATGATACGATTAAGGATTAGGCTAACTAGCGTTGCATTTTTTAGTATTTTTTTGGCTACAGCAGGTCAAGCCTTTGAAATACCAGAAGGAAGATATGAGCTTTATTGGGAAAAATCATTTTTAAATAATAGTCGTAAAGCATCTTCAGAACTCCCATTTAAGATTAAGGTGCCTGAAAATAATTGCTTTATAAATATGAAATATGGAAATCTTTTTGCTCATGTTGCAGTACCCTTTATTTTGGATGGAGATACGACCTTGTTGAGTTATATTGAGGTTAAACATGATGAGGATTCAGGAGAAATGTTAAGTGAAAGGTACACATGGTTTGAATTTATAACCGTAGGTATGTTTGAGTACAAAGATTATTGGGTAATAGTCTATAGTTATCCTTTAGCGGATCCAAATATATATCAAAGCTATACCGTCAATACTTACACGAAAGATGGCAAACGAATAGATAGGCTGCCATTCTTCAAATGGGAATGTAAATTACTACCTGTAATGGATGTCTCATGGTTTGAAATTACGGGATATATAGATGATAAGTTTGAGATAACAGTACAGACACGGGGCTCTTGGAGTGACGTAAATACTGGAATATATACAGGAGAGGCATTAGAAGAAAAAAAGAAACAGCATTATAGAGTTTATCACATCAACGATGAGGGAATGTTTGAGTTGGTAAACAAAGAACCTAAATATGTTGTGGATGATAAAAATAATTGGACATGTAACCAGTAAGCTGTTTTCCTCTGCTCGGCGTAGACAACAGTCTACGTCGAATATTAACCGGCAGTTTGTGCTTGTTCTGGTTGTTTGTGATTATCTTGCATAAGCCTGCCTAGTTTTAATATCTCGAATCATTGCATCAAGGGTATAAAGAATGTGTTCTTTATCTTTTTCCTTTAATTGCGAAATGTCGTTTAGACGCTGCAACATGGTAGGGTCTTTTAAAACTTGTGTATCTTGACTTTCCCCAAGCAAGTAACCTACGGTTGTTTCCAGAATATTTGCAATTTTCTTAACTACGTCAATAGAGGGTTTCACTTCATTACGTTCATATTTTCCGATTATTGAATGATGTGCTTCAATAAGCTTTGCAAGTTCGTTTTGTGAAAACTTTTTTGATTCTCTACATTCTCTTAATTTCTTTCCAAAACTATCCATTTTATACTTACCTAAGCAAAACAGAAATACAGACTCTTTACCAAGCAGCCAAAGACGAAACGAACCTTTATAACCAAAGAGATACCGCCATGCTTGACATCTTCTATGGTTGCGGCCTTAGAGCCAGCGAGGGAGCCGCCCTTAACCTGAGCGACCTTCTTTTTGAAAAGAGCCTTTTGTATGTACGAAAAGGCAAAGGCTACCGGGAACGCTACGTACCCATGAGCAAACAAGTAAAAGCCGACCTTCAAGAATACATCATTAACCAGAGACCCCACTTATTAAACGCAAAGCAATCCAAAACGCCCGATGAATCAAGCCAGGCTTTATTACTTGGCCGGGGTGGTGTAAGATGGAGCATACAGGGCATGTACCACCGCTTGCAGCTCCTGAAAAGTAAAACCAACAATGAAATGCTCAAACAAAAATCCTTTGGTCTGCATATTTTGCGGCACTCCATTGCTACGCATCTTTTGCAAGATGGCATGCGTTTAGAAAACATTGCCCTGTTCCTGGGCCATAAATCGATAGAAACCACACAGAAATACACCCACTTAGCAAAGGAGGAGGAATGCTGAGTAAAGCAAAATCCAAAGAGCAAAGCGAGGCAGAAAGCTTTGAAAAGTACCTTAAAGACAAAGGCTTTGGTAAGAACACCATCCTTGATTACACTCTTTTCATAGAAAAGAAGTTCAAACCTTATTTGAATGCATCTGCCAATAGGGACTTAAGTTCTTTTTCTTCAATTGAATCAATTGAAAGAAAAGAACCAATTGAACTAATTGAGCCAATTGTTGAGCCAATCGACCATGAAACGCTGATGGGGTACATCCGCTACCGTAAAGGCCAGGGGACAGGCCCCAAAACCATCAACATGGAGCTAAAGAAAATCAGTTATTACCTAGACTTTAAAGCCTTGCCCAATGTAGCAGAGCCCATACGGGTAAAAGGCGTTCAACGAAGAATACCCCACGATTTATTTACCCAAAAACAGCTCGACCACATCTACCAGAACTTCCCGGAAAGCAAGAGCCCATGGACACATAAAAAAACATTAAGAATCTACCACCTTATTTTAGGCCTGCGCATTTATCAGGGCTTGCAGGAACAAGAGCTAGCAAAGCTTGAAATACACCACCTGCAGCTTGATAAAGGCAAGATATATGTTCCATCAACCAAACGAGCCAATAAACGGATATTAGACCTGAAACCCTTTCAAATACTGCCCCTGCACGAATATCTTTTAACTGATAGAAAGTCTTTAAACGATAAAATAGAAGGGAATTACCTGTTCCACAAAAAGCGCCTAATCCGCGGCATGTCCAGAATCAAAGCCATGATAAAACGCTATGAACCCAGACTCACAAACATGGCCCAAATCCGTGCAAGCACCATCACCAATTGGCTCAAACATTACAATCTCAGAGAAGTGCAATACATGGCCGGGCATAAATACGTAAGCAGCACCGAACGGTATAGAATGGACACCTTGGAGGATTTGCAGCAGGAGTTGGAGAAATATCATCCTTTAAAATAGAACTAAAACCAAGTTTAAATCGTTAAATTTGTAGGAGATAAAACAATGGAAGTTATGAACGTAGTTGAAAAAAGAGACTTCATCCATAGTTATTTGCATCGAGCAAATGAAAATACTATTAATGAGTTTTACGAGAAGCTCCGTAAAGAGGAAGTCTTAAAAGCTAAGCTGGGAAATAGAGCCAGAAAATCAGAAGATGATATCCAGTCGGGGCGGGTATTTTCAAGAGCAGAAATAGAGAGAAGAACTGCCAACTTAGGGTTGTAATGAAGCTTATTTACACAGAACAGGCTTTGTTTAGCCTTGAAGAAGCTTTGAGTCTTATTGCTCCTAAAGTAACTCCTGAAAAGTTAATGGAAATCAGGGATAGTATATTAGATACTGCAGATACCCTATTGCTACATCCATTACAAGGACAAAAAGAACCCTATTTAGAAGATTTAGGATTAGGCCATCGTCGCTTAATTGAAAGTCATTATAAAATTATTTATAGGGTTGTTGGAGAATATATTTACATCACAGATATTTTTGACTCCAGACAAGACCCCGATAAAATGAAGGGATAAAGCCCACCGGCCAACCCCGCGCAAGGCCAAGCCCTTCGGGTTTTGAAAAAAATCTCCACCCGTCGTTCCTCAGGGTAGTATTTTTTCCAAAAGCCTTGACCTGCCACCGCCAGGCTTAAGAAGTTGCCTACGGGTTGTAAATGCCTGGTTCCGCTCAAATCCGGACACCACTGCATCCTTGAACTTTTTTTTCAATTGAAAAACCCTTCAAATGAAAAACTTCAATTGAAGAAAAAAGTAACTAAGGGAATTTTTCTATCTTGCAGAGCATTAGATGTAACGTTCTTTGAAATAAGACTAAAAGGCCATGTAGTGAAGCCAGTTGTTACCGGTTTTTACCGCGCTGATGATAGCACCAATGGGACTTGATTCATAACCCTGAAAGTATACTGTTTGCTTGGGGGCAGGATGAGAGTGAGGGGGTGATGGAAATTTCTGGTTATGATTATTCTTCTGTTGGATATGGGGGGGCGGAAGCGATACAGAATCATATTTTTAAAAACAAAGATGATATAATTTCCATTGTTAAGGATTTTGGATTGGCCTTGACTCCAGATGTTGCTGCTGAAATATTAATTTCCTATTATAAAGACGTAGAAATACTTAATTCTCACGAGGCATATGATTATTTAGTTAACTTACTTAAATACGATAGGTTAATTCAAATTGCTGAGAATAAGGAGAGATTGATACAAGCTATTGGAAATGAATCCAATGAACAGGAGGTTTTAGCTATTATCAGGAGGAATATTGATACAGGGACGGACTTTGTGCTTGATCTATCTTCAGAAACGTTTGAGATTGTAACTCATCTACGCAAAATATATAATTTAACTAAAGAAATACCCGTCGATAAATTAAAAAGATTGCTTCTTACTTCCCTTAATAGTGCCGGAAAAAAGGAGTTGCTTTTGACCTTGTCAAACACCAAGTTTAAAGAATTATTACGGAGCAATGGTATTACAAAACATAAAGATGTTCAGGAATTAATTAGTTTAAAGAATGCACGTAGCCGAAGTTTTTATGTAGATTCTAGAATCAATGCCTTGGCAGAAGGATTGCAAGAGAATCAAATAGCAAAACTGTTAGATAGTACTTCTGATTTGAAGCTAATTGTTGTATCAAGAAATGAAAGTAATTTGACATCTCCAATTTTGGACAAATCAGTTAAGATCCAAGAAATAAGTAATGTTTTAGAAATTACTGGATATGCCGTTGATTTGGCTATCGCTTTTAAAGATATAGCAAATGGGCAAGATCTTGAGCCAGCTGATTTGTTATTCATGTTTCCATTCGCTCCAGAGATGGTGAAATCAATTGTGAATAGTATGTCTGTTGAGCCACTTATGTGGGAAATTGAATTGCCTTGGAGGGTAATAAAAAATTGGAATGTTATTGACCATACAGGAAAAACAGAGCAAGAAAAATTTGGCATCCCAGGGAATCTTTATTTGCAATATACCCAACATAGAGGGAAAGCAAACCCAAGTATTTATCCAACAAGCTTCATTTTCCTTGATTCAAGTCTTGCAAATGAAGTGTTTGGATTTAGTCCTATATATGTTAATTACAATAATGAAAATGGGTTTAGTGGTGAGAGCTTTCACCCACAAGCACAATCAGATAAAATAGAATGGTAATAGATAAAAAAAAGATAATATCTACTTTACAGAGCCTTGATAGGCTTCTTATTATCGCCAGATACAATCATATCTTTTTATATGATAGAATATTTTGGAAAAACCACATGATTGCTTATAGACTAATTTGGAATGTTAAAGTAATGAATCGGAATTCTGATTTGAGAATGTTGCCATTATTTATATGGGTGAAGTTAATTCCTGTGATAATAGCATTTTGGTATGCAATTTTCTTTATTTTATTAATTGGATTAAACTTAGAAGACACAGACAGAAATATGCTGTTTCTGATAAATTTTCCTCATACCTTATTGATGTTCTGGCTTTATCATAAGCTATCAAATAAGATGATAAGAAAATATCATGAGAAGATAATGTGGAATATTAATGCCCTGAAAAGAATCGCTTAGCTTAATTTTTGTAGGAGTTTGGAGTTATTCCTATGGTTAAGTGTTTATGTTGAGAATAGTATTTAACTAAATGCCTGTTTGGTTTTAAAATTCTGTATTGCATTGTCAATCAAGAAGAATAAGTTTTTCCGGGTCTC
>JGI24711J26586_10001798_pt1 | contig 16017 bp, 15 predicted proteins | sample BioPla3DNA1_FD_26586 | JGI IMG/M metagenome (IMG submission 26586)
AGTCCAGCAAATAGAAATTTAATTGTTATTTATGGACCTAGTACTAGGAGTATTCCTGCTCAAACTACTCCTTATAAGATAATAATTTGGTGTTAGGACAAAAAAATTGCTAGGTCTTTAATTATTTACCTAGCAATTTTTATTATTATACTTATTCCTTAACTTCAGCAATAAGCTTATCTGCCCTAAATATATGTTCAATAAGCCAGTCATTTAGTAAAGCTAACAAACCTAATAGAGATTCCCTTTGATTTTCATCAATATGATCTGTGCTATAACTATCAATTTTCTTAATAAATTCTTCATGTGCCACTTTTTGAGATAATAGTCTTCTGTAACCTTTTGATATCATGTATTCTTCTTCATGTTTAAAATGATACTTTGTATAAGCCTTTAACTCTTCCACTACCTCAACGATATAATCATACTTGTCTGGTATAAATTCATTTTTAAGTAACTCATAAGCCCTATTAGCAATTGAAAATAGCTGAGCGTGTTCTTTATCTATAAAGTCAATTCCCGTCATATATTCTGGTTTCATTTCATACATTGCCATTACACATTCCCTCCTTAACGTTAATGTTCGACATGTTTTACCATTTTATTTCATTATAAGTTATTATGGTTGTTTACACAACAGTGTAGTAGTTTTTTAAAAGAATGTTAACAATATTATTATTTTGGGGAAATATATTAGCTGCTTCTCATTTATTTAATATTTTCCACTCCATAAGAAGGTCTACAAAAAATGTATGTATCAATATAATAATTATTTTCTTTTATCGTCTCTATCCATTATATATAAAATTCTCACAAAATTTATGTTATTATAATTTTAGAGGTGAATTTATATGAAGAAATTAGTAAAGGTTGTTGGCGCAATTATTGAAAATAATAATTCTGAAATACTATGTGCCTTACGTTCTAAAGATATGTCTCTTCCTAACTACTGGGAATTTCCAGGTGGTAAAATTGAAGAGGGTGAAACAATTGCTGATGCANTTGTAAGAGAAATAAAAGAAGAACTTGACTGCAATATTGATTTTATATCAGTATTTGATGATAACACCCANGAATATGAAAATATTATTGTTAACTTAATTGCTGTTAAATGTAAACTTGTTANTGGTGAACCTAAGGCAAGTGAGCATGCTAAACTTATTTGGATGCCTAAGGNGTATCTAGATAGTTTAAAATGGGCCCCTGCCGATATACCTGCAGTAAAGAAATTAATAAAAACCCATAATGAGTAATAACATAAAGACAGGTCTTCCCTTGTCTTTATTTCTTATAATACATAAAAATATTTTAGNAATTGAAAGGATATAACAATGAAGGATATTGTTTTAGATAATCATACAGATATTATCCAATCAAATATTAATATAAAGCCAATTGAAGAAAGCATAAATCCTAACATATATAAAGACATTATAAATTCTGCTGAAACCTCACTAGTTAATAGTCTTATTGACTCAAATTTAGCATTAAGACCAAAATTAATTATCAATAATTATAAACAAGGTACAAAAGTTTTAGCAGATATAACAACAGAACTTTCTAAATGTGAAGAATTTATGATATCAGTTGCCTTTATAACTTATAGTGGAATAATCCCACTTTTAGAGACATTAAGAATTCTTAATTCGAAAGGCATAAAAGGCAAAATAATAACTACTAATTATTTAAACTTCAGTGAACCAAAAGCACTGAGGAAACTACTTTCTTTTTCTAATTTAGAACTTAAGATGTATACAAAAGAAAATTTCCATACTAAAGGCTATATATTTAAACACTCAGATCATTATAAAATAATTGTTGGTAGTTCAAATCTAACTCAAAATGCTTTAACTAAAAATAAAGAGTGGAATATTAAACTTTCTTCTCTTGAAGAAGGTGAACTAACAGGATCTGTATTAAAGGATTTTAGGTCCATGTGGAAAGATAGCGAACCTTTAACTTTAGAAATACTTAATACTTATGAAGAAATCTATAAAAAGCAAAGGGAAATAACAAGGAATACTAAGGTTCCAAGTTTAGCCCAATACAAATTAAAACCAAATAAAATGCAAACTTCTGCTATAAATTCCTTAAAGAAACTAAGGCTTGAGGGAAAGACTAAAGCTCTGCTAATCTCTGCAACAGGTACAGGAAAAACTTATCTTTCAGCCTTTGACGTAAGAGAATTTAATCCAAACAAAGGCCTATTTATTGTACATAGAGAACAAATTGCAAAACAGGCTCTAGAAAGTTATCAAAATGTTTTCGGGGATACTAAGTCCCTTGGAATACTCTCTGGAAATTCAAAGGACTTTAATAAGGATATAGTTTTTGCAACTATTCAAACTTTATCTAAAGACAATATTTTATTAAACCTTTCTAAAAATGAATTTGATTATATTGTAATAGATGAAGTCCATAGGGCTGGAGCTGCTAGTTATCAAAAGATACTAAATCATTTTACTCCTAAATTTTTACTTGGTATGTCAGCAACTCCTGAAAGAACTGATGATTTTGATATATTTAAATTATTTGATTATAACATTGCATATGAAATAAGACTTCAACAAGCACTTGAAGAGGACTTGCTTTGCCCATTTCANTATTTTGGAATTCAAGATATAAGCATAAATGGAAAAGAAATTGAAGATAAGTCTGACTTTAACCTACTTATCGATGATGAGAGAGTTAATCATATTATTGATAAAATAAATTTCTATGGCTACTGTGGTGAAAGAGTTAAGGGACTTATATTCTGCAGTAATAAAGAAGAAGCTAAACGTCTATCTATGAAATTTAACGAAAGAGGTTATAATACTACTCATTTGACAGGTGATGACCCTCAAGATAAACGTAATGAGGCTATAAAAAGATTAGAACAAGATGAGGAGGAAAATTCTTTAGATTACATATTCACTGTTGATATTTTTAATGAAGGTGTTGATATTCCTTCTATAAATCAAGTTATCATGCTTAGACCTACCAAGTCTGCAATTATTTTTGTTCAACAATTAGGTCGTGGCCTTAGAAAATTTAGCCACAAAGAATATGTAGTCATTTTAGATTTTGTTGGAAACTATGATAAGAACTTTTTAATTCCAATAGCTTTGTCTGGAGATAAAAGTTATAACAAGGATACTATAAGAAAATATGTTTCAGAAGGTAATAGAATTATACCTGGTTGTTCAACAATAAACTTTGATGAAGTATCGAAAAAACGGATATTTGAATCTATTGATAAGGCAAAATTTAATAGTGTAGCCTTAATAAAAGAAAACTATTTAAACTTAAAGCAAAAACTAGGTAGAATTCCAAAATTAAAAGAATTTGATAAATTTGATTCCATAGATCCACTATTAATATTTAATAATAATTCCCTTGGATCTTATCATAAATTTTTAAGCAAATATGAGAAGGATTATTCAATTAAATTAAGTAAATTAGAGGAAGAATTTATTGAATATATAAGTAAAAAATTTGCTTCTGGAAAAAGACCTCATGAACTTATAACTATTAATCTTGCAATAAATAATGAAGATAATTTAATTTCAAAAGCTAAAGATATATTAAATATGGAGTACGGTATTGCATTTAATGATAATACTAAAGATTCAATAGTAAATAATCTAATAAATAATTTTGCTAGTGGTAGTTCTAAAGACACTTATAAAAATTGTATTTTCATTGAAAAAGAGGGTAATGATTATAAGACTTCAAATATTTTTAAAGCATTACTTGAAAATATAGATTTTAAGAATGTTATCCTAGAACTAATTGACTTCGCCCTTTATAGATATACTAAATCATATAGCCATAGATATAAGGATACAAACTTTGCCCTTTATGAAAAATATACCTATGAAGATGTTTGTAGATTGCTTGATTGGGAAAAAGGTGAAGTTGCATTAAATATAGGCGGTTACAAATATGACAAGAAAACTAATACCTTCCCTGTTTTTATTAACTATAATAAAAGTGAAGAAATTAGTGAAACAATTAAATATGAAGATAGATTTATATCCCCATCAAATTTAATTGCAATATCAAAATCAGGTAGAACAGCTGATTCATCAGATGTTAAACAAATATATAATGCAAAAGAAACAGGTACAAGAATACATTTATTTGTNAGAAAAAATAAGGATGATAAAACTTCTAAAGAATTCTATTATCTTGGTGAAATATCTGCTTTTGGAAATCCCCATCCAATAAAGGTAGGAAATAAAAATGCAGTTGAGATTAGCTATAAACTTGATACTGCTGTAAGAGATGATATTTACGACTATATAATCTCTTAATTTTAATTAGCACAATCCTATTAAAAGAAATAAAGGAATGATCAACTTGAACATAATAGATACATTTAAACAACATAAAAACCCAGACAACTCCATTCCAATGAAGGCCTATATGAAGAATCAATTTGAGTTCTTAGGAATAAAGACACCTTTAAGAAGGGAACTTGCAAAGCCCTTTTTTAAGGAAATGGATAAAAAGGCTCCTATTAACAAAGAATTGGTTAAGTCCTTATGGAATGAGGAATTTAGGGAATTTCAATACCTAGGAGTAGATTATTTAATAAGAGAAAAGAAGAAATTACAAAAGGATGATATAAATTTTATTAAAGATCTTATAACTAAAAAACCTTGGTGGGATACTGTAGATTTAATTGCAAGCCATTTGGTTGGAGAAATATGCAAAAAATATCCTGAACTTGTTGATGAATATATTTTAAAATGGAGCCAAGGTGAAGATATGTGGTTAAGAAGAACAGCTATACTCTTCCAGCTCAAATATAAAGAAAATACAAATACAAAAGTTCTTGAAAAAGTTATATTAGATAATAATGAAGATAAGGAATTCTTTATAGAAAAAGCTATTGGCTGGGCCCTTCGGGAATATTCAAAGACAAATAAAGAATGGGTTAAAAACTTTATAGCCACTAATAAGTTAAGTAATTTAAGTATTAGAGAAGCTAGTAAATATCTTGATTAGAAAAGAATCTATTTAAAACTAAAGGGGGAAGATGATTATGGAATTTAATTATTCAATGCCTACAAAGGTGTACTTCGGTGAAAACTCAATTTTAAAAAACAAAGAACTTTTCACTACTATTGGAAAGAAAGCTTTAATTGTTACAGGAAGAAATTCTGCTAAAAAGAATGGTTCCTATGATGATCTTGTTAAGGCCCTTTCTGAGGTAGGAGTAGATTATATTCTTTTTGATGAAGTTGAAGAAAATCCTTCATTAGAAACAATAGAAAAAGGTAGTAAGGTTGGAAAAGAAAATAAGGTAGATTTTGTAATAGGCATAGGCGGTGGCTCCCCTATGGATGCTTCAAAGGCTATGGCTATTTTTATAAAAAATCCAGAAGTTACAATAGATAATATATTTTCTCAAAAGCAGCTCAACAGGCCTTCCTGTAGTTGCTGTAGCCACAACTTCTGGAACAGGCTCAGAAGTTACTCAATATAGTATTGTAACTTCAAATAAAGAAAAAACAAAGAAAAATTTAGGCCAATCAGTATTTCCTCTTGCAGCCTTTCTTGATAGCAAATACACTTTTGATTTGCCTTATGACATAACTGTAAATACTGCTATTGATGCCTTTACCCATTTAGTTGAAGGCTATTTAAACACAAATAGCACTTATATGTCTGAAATTTATGGCGAAAAGGGCTTTGAACTATTTAAATACTGCTTTGAAAAACTTGTTAATAAAGAATTAGATAGGGAATTTAGAAATAAGGTTATGTTAGCATCAACCTTAGGTGGAATGCAGATAGCCCAAACTGGAACATCACTGCCACATGGAATGGGATATGCCCTTACCTATTTTAAAGGACTTCCTCATGGTTTAGCTAATGGAGTATTAACAATAGAATATTTAAGAAGTTTTAAAGATAAAAGAAAAATAAATAGAATGTTAAACCTTCTTGGTTTAAATACACTAGATCAATTAGAAGATATCTTCAATAAGTTATTTGATGTAAATATTGAAATAACTGAAGAAGAAATAATTGAGTATTCTACAAACTTTGCTTCAAATAAAAATAAACTTAAGAACCATACAGAACAGGTAGATTTAGATGGCATAATAGAAATCTATAGAAAAAGCCTTTTAAAATAACCTTATATAAAGAAAGGAAGCCAAAAAAGGCNTCCTTATTTATATATCCAGGTCACTAACTACCCTATTTATTTCCATTACTTTAAATAAAAAATCTCTCTCCCATGACTGCATAGATACCTCTCTTATTTTATATTTTTTATCTTCTCATAAAATTCCTCTGTTATTTCAATTTCGTCTAAATTAATCTTCCTTGGATTAGTGGTTAAGGGATATTCCTTAATCCATATGTTTCCCTCAATTAATAGTGGCTCTATTATTGCTTCTGCTGGATTTTTATCATTAACCTCTTCTAGTTCCTTATAAGGTGTTAAAACAAGAATACGTCTGCAAGGTTCTTCAACTTCATCAAATATATTATAAAAGGGATTATAGGTATCAAAGAATTTATTAGATACTACTATTTTTAAGTATAATCCTAATTCCTTTGCAACTTCACCTGCTTTAATTAATTTTTTAGCCATTTTTATATCATCTTCTTTCCTTTAAAAAATATGTAATTTTCTATAATTATAGCACTATTTTTTCATTGCATCTATTTTCAAAACTTAACAGTAGATAATGAAAGGTATATAAAAGATTCAATTACAAATCCTCTATATACCCTCATATATCCATATATATCTTTATCTACCCTTATATATCTTTGATGTATTCCCCTATAAACACTCATATATATTATATAGTTTTAATACAACTATTTTTATCTATAAATCATGGAAAATTGGCTTCATTTTTTCAAAGGTGCAAAACTGTTTAAAGCCAAGCTTTTTTAGTTCCTCTCTAACTTCTAAAATCTTATAGCCTACATGTTCTGCTTTATGAGCATCTGAACCTATAGTAATAATTNTTCCCCCTAATTCTTTGTATAATTTTAATATATCCNTTGAAGGTGTTAAATCATCTAACTTATATCTAAAGGAAGATGTATTTATTTCAATTCCCTTTCCCTTTGAAATAATATGTTTTAGAATTTCACTTATAATGGGCTTTACCTTATCAAAAGGATAGTTTCCATTCATATCGTATCTTTTAATCATATCTAAATGACCTAAAACACTATAGTCATCATAGTTTTTAATAACTTTTAGTATTTCTTCATAGTATTTTTCATTATATTCTTTTTGAGTTTTTCCCTTTTGAAAGTCTTGGGTCCAAAACTCCTTATTATCTACCTGATGGCAAGAAAGAATGACAAAATCAAAATTGTTTTCATTGAAATCTTTTTGAAACTGATCTATTGTATGGACTTGCATTCCAAATTCAATTCCAATTTTTAATCTTATTTTATTATTATATATTTCCTTGCATCTATTAAACTCTTTAAGATATTCAATATAATTACAATTTAAATCTGTTTTTACTCCATGATCTACATGCTCTGTAAAACATATTTCATCTAGTCCTAAAGATATTGCTTTTTTTATTTCGTCTTCCATCTCACAAGTGGAATCATCACTAAAATTAGTATGCATATGATAATCTGCTAACATTGAACCCCTCCTACCCCTTTATAATTAATTTTATCCTTATTAAAAATTATAACTTTAAATTCAAAGAGAAATTTTCGTATTATGAAAATATGAAATAAGTCTTCTACTTTTTATTTCGATAATAATATATTACTGAGGTTATATAAGCAAATACTATTTTTACAATAATATCTGCCATTGTGTCATTAAGACCGCCCTTCACCATAGATGTTTTGAAAAAATAATCACCTAAGAACTCAAAAACTTCCCATATAACACCTATAGTAATTGAAAAACTAAAGGCAAATAATAAGGTTTTTATAAAAACCCTAGATATTTAATAGTAAATGAATTCTTTATTATTATAATTTTTCCTAATCTTTTTATTTAATTATAAAAAATACCCTATAGGATAGATTTATGATTTTGACCATCCTATAGGATATATTTTAATTAGTAGTTAAAGTTTATTTATTATTCAAAATGTTGATTTTCAGCCCACTGAAAACTGAAACCCGAAAACTGAAAACTGAAAACTGAAAACTGAAAACTGAAAACTGAAAACTGAAAACTGATTATAGTCCTATTTTCTCCCAATCAAATAAGATCCCTGGATCAGTTTTAACTCCTTTAGCATATTCATCATGACCTATAATATGATCCCTATCTCTTATTATAGATGGATTTTCTTCTAATATTTTATCTAATAATTTATTTAAAGATTCATACTGCTCATCTGTATATCCTATTAATGATGAATCCACTAAATCATATTGATCTGGAGATATCATTGGCAACATTTCTTCTTTTGTTCCAATAGCAAGAAGTTCAATTCCAATAGAATAATCATTCATTTTATTATCATACTCTGGAAACTTTTCAAGGCTTCCCTTACCAGCATGATATGCTATTCTATCCTCTGGTACCATGGAATATATTTCACCATCTCTCCCAATAACATAATGAGCAGATACTTCATAATCTACAAAAATAGAATATATATCTTCAATATTATAAGGATCTTGATAATTATTAGAAACATTACTCATAAAATGTAAGACTACATGAGTTATTTCCTTAGTACGAGGACTTGAATTTTCATCTGGAAGATACATATTGTTAATTTTAAGTTCTTCCTTTTCTTCCTTTTCTTCATTGATTATATTTTCAGCTAAAAAATAATCTTGATTTTCTTTCTCTCTATCTATGCCCTGATTTATAGGAAGCATTGAAATCAAAAAAATCAACCCAATATAGTAATAGATTTTTTTCATTTGCTTTATCCCTGCCTATTCTTAATGTTTTCTCATTTTATTATCCTTATTCCTCTTATTTTTATGTATCAAAAAATAAGGATTATAGGAAACTCCTTCTCCCTTACCTTAAATCCTTAACTCCAGTTTCTAATATTTCCATTTGTAGAAGTATTTCTTCATCAGTAATTTTTTTATCTTTTCCATTTATAATTGCTTGGTATAGGTCATCATATACTCTGCCATAATCCCCTTTTACTGATTCTACTTTTTCTTCATGAATCTTACCTTCATCATCTACATAAGTTAAGGTTCCATAATGTTCAAATTTATCAAGGCCAAAATCCTTATTATGTGGCATATAGAACATTTTCAAATGATTTTCTTGAAGGTCTTTAGTTTGTTTTACAAAGCATCCCCTTTTGCCATAAACTATAAAGCTTGGTCTTTCTTTAATTCTAAAGTAACTTGATTTTACAGATACCTTTAGTTTTCCATAGTATAAATCTAAATCAAAGTAATCATTCATTCTACCAGGTCCAAGAAGCTGTCTTACATCATAATGAATATGGTCTGGCTTACCAAAATAGCTTATAACTTGGTCTAATGTATGGCATGCATGTCCATATAAAAATGATTCATTAACATCATACTTTGTAGCTGATTCTGGCACTTCTGGCCTAAAGTAATCAAAATGCATTTCTAATTCTAGTAATTCTCCTAATTTTCCTTCTTTAATAACTTTTTGAACTGTTAAGAAATCACTATCAAATCTTCTATTTTGATAGGCTTGAACTATTAATCCTTTTTCCTTTGCTAACTGAAAAATCTCTTTTGCCTGCTCTGATGTTTCCATAAAAGGCTTTTCAACTAAACAATGTTTATTGTTTTCTAAAACCATTTTTGCATAATCATAATGGCTGTCATGTCTTGTACAAATCACTATAAGCTGAATTTCCTCATCCTTTAGCAGCTCATCTAAATTAGAAGTATACTTTACTCCCTTAATTCTATCCCAGCTTTCATTCTTGGGGTTTCTTTGATAAATAGTTTTTATCTTAATATTTTCTCTTTGCAGCACAAATGGAATATGATATCTATTAGTACTTTTTCCATTTCCTATATAACCAATTGTAAGCATAATGCCCCTCCTTAGAACTTTTTTCTAATAATGATTAAATATACCTATATTGTACAATAAAATTCAAAGGAATAATATAACATTACCTTTGAAATTCTAGGATTTTGAAACTTAAAAAGAACTGCCTTTTGGCAGTTCTTTTATGTAAAATATATTTTTATTTATTTAAGCTTTGGCAATATTCATCCATAGTATCAGCAACTACTTTTGCATGGGCCACTACATCTACAACTAGTCCTGGTCCAGTAACTACATCTCCAGAAGCAAAGGTTCCCTTTTTAGTTGTATTCCCCTTATCATCTGTTATAAGTAGTCCCCATTTATTTGTATTTAACTCTGTAGTTGTTGAAACTATATTGTTTTTTGGATTTTGACTTACTGCAATTATTACTGAATCACATTCAAAGAATTCCTCTTCTCCTGTAATAACAGTTTTAATTTTACCTTCCTCATCAGTAATATTTTCAGTGCATGCCAATTTTATTCCTTCTTCAGTAACTTCAATAGGTGCCTTAAATAGATTGAAGTTTACCCCTTCTTCCTTACCTTCTTCTATTTCCTTTTTGCTTGCTGACATCTGTTCAAAGCCTTTTCTATATATAATTGTAACATCAGCACCATTTCTTTTAGCTGTTATTGCTGCATCAAAGGCAACATTTCCTGCACCTATAACTGCAACCTTTTTACCTAATCTATAAGTTTCAGGTGACTTTAAATAATCTATTGCATAATGTACATTACCTAAAGTTTCTCCCTTAATATGTAATGTTCTAGGATTCCACACTCCTGTTCCTATAAATACTGCATTATATCCATCTTCAAATAATCTATCTAATGTAACAACAGGCCCTATTAAGGTATTTGGCCTAATTTTAACTCCTAAGTCAACTAATCTTTCCTCTATAGTATCAATTATTGATTTAGGTAGTCTATATTCTGGAATTCCATATCTTAATACTCCACCTATTTTGCTGTGAGCTTCAAATATTGTAACTTTATAACCTCTTNTAGCTAATATAAAAGCTATTGTAATTCCTGCTGGACCACCACCAACTATAGCTATTCTGCCTTTAGTTTTAGGAAGATCCTCAAAACGAACTTCTTCTATATATTTTTTTGATATTTCATATTCCATATCATGAAATCTTATAGGCTCTCCCTTAATTCCCCTAATACAGTTTCCCTTACATTGGTCTTCATGAACACATACTAAAGCGCACACTACTGAAAGAGGGTTATTTTCAAATAAAATTTCTCCTGCTTCTTTGATCTTTCCTTCTTTATATAAGGAAATTACCTTTGGTATTGCTGTATTAATTGGACAATTAGTTTGGCACCTTGGATTTTTACATAATAAACATCTATCTGCTTCATTAATTAACAACATTTAAACATCTCCTATTTTATCCTATGTCAAAATTAAAATATTCATTTAATTTATACTAAATACTATTATATAAAATTTTCTTGAGATATGGTAGTTTTTTATTAATAGTAATTTTAAACAAAAGAAACTATTATATATTGAACAATCTTGCTATAATATCTTTTGAGGTGGTATTTTTTTATGAATAATAAATTAACTGCAGAAAATATGAGAAAATTGCAAGAAGAATTAGAATATAGAATGACTGTAAAAAGAGCAGAAATAGCAAAGGAAAAAATGGAAGCAGCTGCCCATGGTGATAGGTCAGAAAATGCAGAGTATAAGGAAGCTTGTAGAAACTATAGAGAAAATGATAATAGAATTCAATACTTATTAACTATGATTTCTACTGCAACTATTGTAGATGAGGATGAAACTGACAAATCTGTATTAGGAATTAATAGCAAGGCCAGGGTTAGATTTATTGAAGATGATTTTGAAACTATTCTATCCTTAGTAACAACTATGGATTTAGATCCAGAAAATATGTGCATAAGTATAGAATCTGATTTAGGAAAGGCCTTATCAGGAAAAAAAGCTGGCGATATAGTTGAAGTTAATGCCCCAGGTGAAAAGTATTCAGTGGAAGTATTAGAAATATTATAGTAATAAAAATAAGGGCAGATATCTTTTTTTGTAAGGTATCCGCCCTNATTTATTTTCTAAAGTAATTTAAAATGCTCTAGTGCTTTTAATATTCCATCATTATCAACATCATCAGTTATATAATCTGCAACCTTTTTAGTTTCTTCCCTAGCATTTCCCATTGCAACGCCAATAGAAACATATTCTAGCATTTCTATATCATTTACTCCATCTCCAAAGGCCATGGTATTTTCCAGGGGAATATTATAATATTCTAAAACCTTTTCTATTCCTTCTCTTTTACTTACACTATCAGATAAAATATCAATAGCATAAGGATTCCAGCGGGTTGCCTTTGAATGTTTTATAACGCTTAAGGGATAAACCTTTGCTTTTTCCTCATCCACATAGGGAATTACCTGATATATTGGATTTTCCAAAGCTCTTTTTATATCCATAACAGGAGGTAATGATGAATAAATTGCCTTTTGTACATCTTTAACTCGCTGATTTATAAAGTTAATATATCTTTTATTTTTTTCAACAAATAAACAAGGATATGGATTCGTTTCAAGCTGCTTAACAATACTTTTTATATCTTCCTTGTCTATATGTTTTTCAAATATTACTTCCTTTTCGTTATAACAATAGTGACCATTTAAGGTAACATATCCATCGAAGGATAAACCCTCTATTAATTTTTCTTCTTCAATTTCTAAGACATGTCTCCCAGTAGCTATAAATACAAGAATCCCCTTTTTGCGAAGCTTCTCCAATGCATTTTTTGTGGATTCAAGGTAAGTTTTAGTTTTTTCTGATACTAAGGTTCCATCAATATCGAAAAATATAGCTTGTACCAAAGAGATTCCCCCCCTCTAAAATAACTTTAACTAAAGCTACAATCATTAATATTTATTCTATTAAAATTTAGAATTTTGAATTTCAATACCTGCTTGTTTTCTAGCCTCATCTAGTATTTTCATAACATTTAGAGAATGTTTAAGCTGCTTTAAATTTTTCTCAAAATCCTTATTTAATACTATATCCTTAAAAGCAACTAGTTCATCATATAATCTTTCCTTATTAGTGTTTAAATTAAATTCTTCTTCTTTTCCTAAATTGCTTCCATAAGTGAAGGTTGATAATACATTAGCTGGACAATCACTGTGAATGTATCCCTTATCTCCTTGAATATTAATACTTGTAGGAGCCTTACAGTCTTTTGCGCCAACAGCAACGCATTTAAAAGTTGGATAATTAAGAACTAAAATTCCTGAAGTATCAATTCCTCTTTCTATATTTGCAAAATAATTAATACTTTTTGGTTCTCCAAATAAGCCTAGTACAAAATGAATATTATATACATTTAAATCCATTAAGGCCCCGCCAGATTTTTTAGGATCAAAAACAGGCAATACATTTCCCTTTTTGAACTNGTCGTATCTACTAGAATATTGAGAATAATTAAGCTGAACTATTTTTACATCCCCCAGTTCTGGCAATAGCTCTTTTATTTTTAAATAGTTTGGAAAATATTGATTTGTTATTGCTTCAAATAAATATAAGCCTTTTTCTTCTGCTAGCTCTGCCAATTCTTTAGCTTCATCATAATTTGAAGTAAAAGGTTTTTCTAAAATAATATTTTTATTTTTTAATAAGGCTTTCTTTGTAAAACTATAATGTAATGAATTAGGAACTGCCACATAAATAACATCTATATCTTCATTATCAAGCATTTCATCATAATTTGTATAAATATGCTTAATACCATAATCTTTAGACAACTTCTCCATTCTTTCTTTAGATCTTTCTGTTGCACAAATTCCGTGAAAATTATATTCCTTTATTTTAGATGCTGCTTCTAAAAAATCAGGAACTATTAAACCTGAACCTAGTATGCCTATGTTCATTCTTACACCTCCTGTTTAATATTCTTTTATTATGAACATTATTTTTTACGAGTTAAGAGGCAAAATTAAATACTGAAATTAAGCCTTTTACTCACTATTAATTATATGTTATACCTTTACATTATCCAATAGAAACTTTATTTTATTCATCTATAAAGGCTAAAGTCTTTGTTATTCTATCTTCACCAAGGATAGTATTTTCAAAAATTCTTCTTGCATTTTCAATAAACTCTTGCGGATTATTCATAGCTGGACTAAAATGTGTTAATAAAAGTTCCTTAACCTTTCCCTTCCTTGCTAGTTCTGCTGCTTCTGAAAAGGTCATATGTTTATTTTTTATTGCCTTTTCTATATCCCTATCCTCCCCATAAGTTCCTTCACAAATAAATAAATCACTTTCTTTTATAAAATCAGTTATTTCATCCATTGGTCTTGTATCTGTTATTAAGCTGAATTTTATTCCCCTTCTCTCTTTTCCAAGGACCATATTAGGCTCATACTCTCTTCCTTCATGAATTATATTTTCTCCCTTTTGGAGCTTATTCCATAAAATTTTAGGCACATTGTTAGTCATTGCTGCTTCTAGATCAAACCTTGGCTTTCTTTTAATGTAAAAACTATAACCTAAACAAGGGGCTGAATGATCTAATTCTAAGGTAGAAATACTTATATTTTCTATTAAAGTTATTGTATCCCTTGGATTTTCTATTATTTTTATTTCATAAGGAAGATAAGGCACTATTACCCTAAGTCCTTTGATTATTTCTTCAATACCAACAGGACCTATTATCGTAAGAGGGTCTACTCTTCCGCTATTTCCAATTGTAGCAAGTAGTCCTGGAAGGCCAACAATATGATCGCCATGGCCATGAGTTATACAAATTATATCAATTGCTTTAAAACCTGTACCAAGGATTTTCATTGATACCTGAGTACCTTCACCAGAATCTATTAAAATTTTTCTTCCCATATAATTTATTAAAGTTGATGACAAAAATCTATTTGGTACAGGCATACCGCCTCCACAGCCTAATAATGATATATCTACCATTTATAACACTTCCTTATTCTATAGATATTTATTTCTTTAATTTTAACATTAAAGGAGCTATTTAATAGCTCCTTTAATAATTTTATGTATTTATCTTTCAGAAATTATGTATGTATTTATCCAATAATTAAATGTTTTTTATTAAATTTTAAATTTATTAGATGAANAANATAATCTTTCTGCTAATTCTGAAGTACTTTGAGCTTGCTTTGCTACTTCTTCTACTGCTGAACTTNTTTCTGTTAGGCTTCCTAAGATCTCTTCTGAACTAGCGGCAGATTGTTGAGTTAATTCAGTTACATTAGTCATTGCATTATTAACTTCATTTATGCTAGAAGAAATTGTATTTGTTGAAATTGAAATTTCATTAGACATTTTATGTACAAACTCTGCATCATTTTGATATTGTATTCCTGTTTCTTTTAGCATTTCATAATCTGGTTTAACTTTATTATCCATAAAAGCCAATATATCATTAGTATTAACTACTAAGTTATCTATGGCATCCCTTACATCTTTAATAATTCTGCTTATATGAGTTACTGACTGAGCAGATTGTTCCGCCAATTTTCTTATTTCTTCTGCTACAACAGCAAAGCCCTTTCCTGCTTCCCCTGCCCTAGCAGCTTCTATCGATGCATTAAGAGACAATAAATTAGTCTGCTCTGCTATTTGACTTATAGCTTCAGCCATAACTCTTATTTCTTCAAGAATTTCTATATCCTTTATAGCCTTTTTAATTTTAATTTCCTTATCTTCATATAACTCATTTGCACTAGAAGATGATTCTTCTGCCTTATTTCTTATCATTAATGCCCTTTCCATAATTTCAGCAGAAATTTTATCCGCTTCTAATGCCTTATCAGCTAAATCTTTTATATGAATTTCTATTTCTTCGGTTGTTGCACTAACTTCTTCAGAAGAAGCACTTAATTCTCCATCTCCTTCTGCAATTAATTCTGCAGCTCCTTTGATATTAATAATAGTTGCTGAAATTTCTTCCATTGTTGCTGTTAACTCTTCACTTGAAGCACTCATATTTTCCATG
>JGI24711J26586_10001803_pt1 | contig 15996 bp, 10 predicted proteins | sample BioPla3DNA1_FD_26586 | JGI IMG/M metagenome (IMG submission 26586)
AGTATAATTTTCATTGTTGTCTATACCGATTATAGCGTTTCCGCATTGAAGATAATGCAGCTCATATGTAAAGTGAAAATGCGCCTCTGTACGCCAGATGTCTGAGAAATCAAGCCCGTTTGATATGAAGACCACCTGAAGATCGCCAATGTCGATAACTACTTTGCCGACATTAAGAAAACTATTGTTATCAGGCACTTTTTAATTACCTCATATCCTTCAATAATACGACATAAAACCGCAAAAGATGTGTAAAAATCGAATTGACAAATACTCTTTTTATGGTACAATGATTATATCAGGTTTTTTACATTTTGTCAATTAATAAATAATGATACACAAACAGGGGGGAAAATACCACAATGAAAAAACCAATAAGCATCTTTTTGCTTATCTGCATCGCGCTGTCCCTGCTCGCATCCTGCGCAAAAGACACCGGAAATCTGCCAAGTGATGAAACTACCGCAGCCGAAACTCAAACCGAAACCACAGAAGAAACCGTTACCGAAATCAGCGATAATCTGCCGGAAATGGATTACGAGGGTATTGACTATAATATTCTCGCGGCGGCGGAACAATGGATACAGTTTTACGAAAGCGAGCTTACCGGCGAAGTAATCGACGACGCCGTATACAAACGCAACTTAGCCGTCGAAGAAAGATTTGACATTAAACTGAAGTATAATGTTTATAACGGTTATTACGCCGGTCTGGATTCTGTAAAAACGGCTCTTTCCGGAAGCGTGCTGTCGGGCAGCGGCGATTTTGATCTGATGGTAGGCGGAATTTCGTATGTTACCCGTCATATCGCCGAAAATCTTTATACCGACATGAATAAACTCGACTATCTCGACTTTTCTCAGCCGTGGTGGTATGATTATGTCAACGATGAATTAGAAATTTTCGACAGATTATACCTCGCCGCCGGCCAGTACGGTATGCTTTCAACCGTAAACGCCGTCGTTACATTTTTCAACAAGCAGATGATGATTGACTATAACTTGGGAAATATGTATGACATAGTCCGGAGCGGCGAATGGACATACGACAAAATGATCGAAATGGCATCTGTCGTTATACAAGACGTCGACGGCAACGGCATATATGACATGAATGATGTATTCGGCATGGTATCAACATATGACTACATCAGTTTCTTTCCCACTTCGATGGATTACCGATACAGCTACCGCGACGACGAAGGAAATGTAATACTGAAAGAACCGGACGATAAAATATTGAAAATCAACGAATATGTCTACTCAATATATAACACGCAAGGCCTATATTGGGGCGAATACGATTATATTTCCGAAATGCTGGATATGTTTACAAACGACCGGGCTTTGTTCATGCCGCATGTGCTTAACCATTCCGCTTCCGAAGTAATGAGGGAAATGGAGGACTTCGGCATAATTCCGATATGCAAATATGACGAGGCGCAGAATGAATATATAACCACCGTTGTAAGCGACGTCGCCGGAATACCCTTTTATGTAAAAGACTTTGATATGTCGGCTTTGATTCTCGAAGCGCTTGCATCCGAAACTTATAAAACCGTCCGTCCGGCATATTATGACGTTGCGCTGACGCGAAAATATTCCCGCGACAACGAATCCAACGAAATGCTCGACATTATTTTCACAAATCCGGCGCTGGATTTTACATATATATACATTGATATTATGGGCAGCGATATGTATTACCAGTTGGGCAAAGACATGAATTACGCCTCGTGGAGCGCAAAGAAAATGCCCGGCTATCAAAAAAAGCTTGACAAATTCATAGATATAATTAAGGAGAACGACTGATGGGAAACAGAATCTTGTTTTTAGACGACAAAAACATCGAAAGAAGCGAAAACCTCACCCGCACCTTTCATCCCTTTGAAAAGGAAATCGGCAACCCTGTTTTTGTGAAAAAATACGACTGGGAGGGAATCGGTCCTTACGGAAGCGCGGTTTTTGAACAGGACGGCAGATATGTTATGTTCTATGTAACTTACGGCGGGNAAAAATCCGATTATCCGTCCGGAATCGCCTTTTCCTCCGACGGCATCAACTGGGAGCGGGGCGACGAATGGACAGGCTCAATAGACGATGACGCGCAATGTACCGGCATAATGCCCGACAACGGACGGTTATGGAAGGGATATAACTACATAGGCGCGAGTTTTTACCGCCGGTCGAAAAGACCTGATGTTCCCTGTATGAAATTCAAGCGCTCTGTCGACGGAATACATTGGGAAGACACCGACATTCCCGAATGGACGGGTCCGTCGGACGTTTTCTATATGCTTTGGGATGATGTCCGTAAAAAATACGTCATGTATTACAAGCTCTGGAAACTGAGCGGCATAACGACCGACGGCGAGGCTTTCTGCGCTTATTTTCCGGGTTTTGACTATAAAGAGTCGGAAGGAGTCTTCCACGCCTACGGATATTCGGTTTTGCCGGAAAGAAAAGATATCGATGTTTATTTAAAGAACGAAGACACCGAAAAGTCGCAGGATGGCGGCGGAGGGCTTGTCTGCAAAAGCATAACAATGATTCGCGTGGTTGCCCGCGCGGAAAGCGCCGATCTTCGCGAATGGACGGATGAGAGGGTAATTATCGAACCTGCCGCCGACGCGCCTTTGGGCGACCAGACATACGGAATGAGCGTCAAATACGAAAACGGCATTTATATAGCGCATCTTTCGCACTTTAACGCGGTAGACGGTCATATTCAGCAGCAGCTTGCCTGGTCGCATGACGGCATTGATTTCAATATAAATAACGACGGATATCTTCTGAGCTGCGGAAAAGGCGATGACTGGGACAGGGGAATGGTATCGCTGTCCGTTGACTCAATCGAAAAAGACGGCAGAATCTGTGCATATTACGGCGCGACCGACCTTGACCATACCGTCTGCGACGTCGATTACAAAGGCGGCGTAGGCCGCGCATGGCTGAGAAGGGAGGGCTATGCGTCAATTTCCGGCGGGACTTTAGTAACAAAACCAATCCGAGTAACCGGCAAAAGCCTCTCTTTCAACATGAAAGGAAAGCTGAAAATCAGCGTAACGGATGAAAATAACAACAAAATCTGCGAATACGCCGTCAGCGGAGACAATGACAGAATCACGCCCGAGGGAATGGATTTGTCCGAATACATGGGAAAAGAAATCCGCCTTGAGCTGAACGTCGAAAACTGCGAGCTTTATTCGGTGGGATTTACGGCATAACAGATATCTCAATTAATTCATTACAGAGGGACTTAACTTATGATAAACATTAAAAACCGAAGAGAATTATTCGTCGACAGATACATGATCGACAGCATGGACGGGACATTTCTGAAGCTCCACGAACCTGTCACCGCCGAAAAATCGATAGTGATAGACCGTCCGAACGAAGGCGGCGCAAACGCCGGCAGCGTCGTTATCAAAACCGGCGGGCGTTATCTAATGTACTATCGAGGGATGAAAGCGGACGCGGAGACCGGAGTTTCGCTCGCTGCCGAAAGCGAAGACGGCGTTAATTGGATAAAGCGTGAAAATAACCTTGTGTCTCCGGGGGGCGTTGTCTGGCTCGACACACGCCCGGGAATCCCGGAAAACGAACGCATTAAATCATTCCAGACCATGAGCAAATCGGGAATCGCTCATACCCCCGTTAACGACCCGCCGGGCGGAAAGTATCTTTTAATGTACACCTCGGCCGACGGATATAATTTTACTAAGATGGACCCTCAGCCGGTTATCGAAAGCGATCTTTTAAACTCGTTTGACGGCGGAAATAACTTGTTCTGGAGCGAAGCCGAGCAGAAGTACCTGCTTTATTATCGTATCTTGGAAAATGACAACGGATTTTACCGGCGGAGCGTCGCCCGCATGACGTCCGAAGACTTTTACACCTGGTCAGAACCTGCGGTAATGAAGTATTCGGACACGCCCGAACAGTTTTATACAAACAATACCGAGCCTTATTTCCGCGCGCCGCATATATACATCGCCCCGGCAGCGAGGTTTATGGAAAGGCGGCGGGTAGTAACCGATGAACAGGCAGAACAGATAGGTCTCTTGAAAGGCTATAAAGGACTATATGTTTATTTCAACGACTGCTCCGACGCCGTTCTGCTCACCTCCCGCGCCGGAAGCGATGTTTATGACCGCACGTTCATGGAAACATTCATCCGCCCCGGTATCGGTTACGGAAATTGGGTCTCCCGCACAAACTATCCTCTGACCGGCATCTTTCCGCTTGACGAAAGTCGGATGATGATGTATGTATCCCGGCATTATATGCAGAATTCATGGCACGTCGAGCGCCTGCTGCTCCGCACAGACGGATTCGCTTCGCTGTCAGCCCCCTGGAAAGGCGGCGAGCTTACAACAAAGCAGTTCATCTTTGAAGGCAGCGAGCTTGAAATTAACTACCGGACATCGGCGGCGGGTTTTGTTCGCGTGGAGATAATCTGCGGCGACGATGTATACAAAAGCGAGGAGATTATCGGCGACGAAATAAAGCGCGCAGTCAAATGGCAGGATGATGCGTCGATAGCAAATGCGTCCGGAAAGCCGGTATATATGCGTTTTGTCATGAAAGACGCCGATGTGTTCTCATACAAATTCAACTGACTCCGACAAAATCAAGGAAAAACAGACTTGATAAACAAAAACACCACAATATACTATATCCGCAACGCCCTGTATGCGGTTGCGATAACGCTGTGTACAGGCGCGATATTCCAGACATTTCTCAGCGAGTGCGGTCTTTCGAGTTCCGAAGTCGGGTATTACACCTCTTTTGTATACATACTCGGATTTGTCATTTCGCTTGCCCTGTCGCCGCTTCCCGACCGCGCCGACAGCGGCAGGCTTATTGTAAATATTTCTTCGGTCTCGACGGTCATATTCAGTCTTTCCGGGTTTTTGCTGATGCTGCTTTGCAGAAATGAAGTACCGGTGTATATATTCTTCATAGCGGGGTTTATACAAACGGCGGCAATATCCGTAAGGAATTTATACGAACATAAGATACCCTATCACATTATCGACATCTCAAAATTCGGAGAAATAATGTCGGTAGACGGAATTGTTACCGGTATTTTGATTTTACTGCCCGGCGTGATACTATCGTCGGTGCTTAAATCAACTCCGTATTTTTCGGCGATGAAATTTGCGTTCGCCATCGCCGGTGCTCTCGCTCTTTTCTCCGCCGTTATCAGCAGATACTTCGTTTTATCAGATATATCTGATAAAGACACGAAAAAGAAGCAAAAATTCAGTTATAATCTGTTTGCCGTCCCGGAGTTTACGAAACTTATAATACCGAACTTTCTGAGAGGGCTGCTTACCGGAGCGTTTTCGGTATCGACGGTCATCGCATTGAATAAAATCGGTTTTGACAACGCCTCTGCCGCCTATATCTCGACTGCGGCAGCCGCGTCCCAGATTGCCGGAAGCTTTCTTTATACGGTACTGGTAAGGCGCCTTTCTCCGGGTCTTATCGGTCTTGCAAGCGGAATTGTCACACTCTCGTTCCCGCTCTGCGGCATCGGCGGAAAAGGCGTATTCTTAGCCGTTTACTGTATAGTGGCGGTCGGGATAATGATGATAAACTACGCCGTGCCGGATATTGTATACAAAACTATTCCGTATAAGATATCCGGGCATTACAACATATGGCGGATGGCGCTGACTACCGCCGGGAGCGCACTCGGTGCAGCCGTTTGCGGCGGGCTTATGATGGAAGTGCCTTTATTCCCGCTATTAGCGGTGTTCTCCGGCTGTCAGCTGATTTCTTCGCTCATTTATTATTTTTACTACAAGACAAAAGAAGCCAAAGCCGAGCAAAAGCCGGAAGTTATGTCTGCCGAGTGAGTATAAAGTAAACAGGAACTGCGCCAAAATGCTATACCAACTGCAAATTGCATAAAGAAGCGAAATATCGTCGTATTAATATCCGAACGGGTTTATTACGGCGATATCTTTGCGCATAATTTGATTTTTCCGGTCTCGACTTCGTGTTTTTTCTTCACTTAAATGATATTGACCTTTACGATGTTAGATGGTATAATAGGAGCGTTCAATAGGTGAAACTCTTTTGTAACTTTACTCTTGCGCTTTCGTTTTACAGTCTGCGTATATAAAATAAAAACCCTCCCGGAGGAAAATATGTATTTATTTCACGAGGATTTCAGAATATACGGCGACGACCGCCAGCCATACGGCGTATATGTCGAAGAAAGTTCCGCGTTTTATCATAAGCATACGCGGATAACCGAACGCGGCTATTCGCTCAGCTGCGCCGGGAACAAATATCTCTGGAAAACGCCGCCGCTTTACAACTTCAAAGAGAAGATACGCTTTTCATATAAATACCCCTCTGGCGACGCAAGGTTTACCCTTATATTCAGGTATGACAGGGCGACCAGGCGCGGTTTTGGGCTGAGCATCGGCTTTGCGGCAGATGAAACGGTCGTATTCCGCCTTTGTAAATTCGAAGATATCACCTGTACCGTAATTGAAGAAAAAAGCTGCCCCGGCGCGCCGTACCCCGCCGATGATACTTCATATACCGCCGAACTTGTTTTAAAAGACAACAAAGTCACCGGTTCTGTCGGCGATGCGGCGATTGAATTCTCTCTCCCCGATGAATGCAGCGCGGCGGGGGAAGCCGGCATCTGCAGAAATGACTTTTTAGGCGAGATTATTCTTGAAGATGTCGCGCTCAAAAGCGCCGACGAGATCGAAAGGGAGATGATATCAGCTCCCGTGACTGCCGAAATCCCGACATACAGCGGAGGGATGATTCCTTATACCCTTACATATTCTGCGGAAGTAATCGGCGGCGTTCCGTATCTTTCGTTCACTTTAGACGGCGGTGTGCAGCGCCGCTACGATTATCCCTCACTGCCGCTCAATCCCGACCAATATACGGTTGAAATCGACCGAATCAAAAAGCCGTATGTAAGATTCGGTGGTGTAAAATACTATCTTCACAACGGCTCATTGAATACCGCCGATCCGCGTATGCATTGGAGGGATGTACTTTCCGAATGGTTCGATATAACAACGCTTCCCGTCGAGAAGACAGTCGCGATATCCGAATCAAATAAAATCGACAAAATCTCATTCGGATATGAGCGAATGGAAGCCGACGGGTATAAAATGCAGTCGGAGGGCGGGTGGGAATTTGTTTTTGACGGCAGCGGCGCTTTGGTGGAACGCCGCGCGCCCGAAGAAATCGACTTTTGCAAAGTCGATTCGGTGAAAAATGACGTTTATAAGCTTATTCCCGACGACTGCGTTCGCAGAGACGAAGTGCTGCGGCATTTCGACGGCAATCATTACTTCTCCGAAGCAGAACCGATAAAATTCGAGTTTTGCGTATATACAAATAAAGACCCGCGGTTTATTACACTGAGATGTCAGCTGCTTGATGTTTACGGCTGTCCGCTTAATGATCGTCCGGCGGAGCTTTCCGCCGAGAGGATTTCCGACTGCAAGTGGAAGGTAAAAAGCGCTCCGCTTCCCGTCGCGTGCTACCGCGTCATTGTTGACGTATTCTTCGGCACCGCAAAGATTGCCGGGCGCGATGTCGCGTTTGAAGTTTTTGACATCAACGGCGAAAAATGCGCTCCGCTCGAAAGCGGTCTGCCGTTTCTTTTCTCCGTTCCAAACGAACAGCAGCATCTCGACCGCGACCCGTTTGACCCGTGGAATCCTTACGAGTCGTGCAACATGGAGCATTATTATTGCTGCACATCGTTTACCGGTCATGTCGCCGAAGACAGGCGCACATGGGAGCTTACCCGGCCTTTTGCAAGAGAATGGTATGTCTGGCTTTCGGATCACAGGACTATGGTGGATCATGACCCGGAAAAGCATAAGGATATAGTTAAATATGCCGATTATATGTATTTTCCTGTTGACGATGAAACCGCCGTTCTTCGCCATGATTACTGGAATATAAATTCATACAAAAGCGGACTTCTTTCGGTGCTTTCCGGATTCCTTGACGCGCATCCGGATATCCGGAATAAAGTCGGCTGGTCGGACGGAGAAGCTTTTACAAAACCTCACCTTGAAAAGCTGCTCGTAGCTGCGAAAAACGACTGGTATAGCTGGGCGAACCGACATTATCTCGAATGTTTCAAGAGACAGAATGAGTATTTCAAAGAGCGCAATCCGAACTTCAAGCGAGCCTGCTACGGACCTTTTTCTCTTTATGCAATCCCGATGCACACCAATTATTTCATCGACGGATTTGGATTCGCTCAGGGAGAGGCGCTTGCAAAAGACATATATAACGGCTTTTGCCAGTTTGAAGATTACCCCTGTTCCTGCGCATATCAGACTTACAGAGGAGCATACTCCGCAGCGACAATCCTGCTTCACAATCCCGGACTTGTCATATATCCGGAACAGTATACATCATCGGACGGCGGCTGCATCGACGGTCTTGTAAAATTCGCAACGCCGCCGCTCGGAGCTTACCGGATGCAGCCGTGGTTTAATACAGCTCACGCGCGCGAGTATGTATACAATACGGCGTATTACAAAAACGGCGGATATCATTTCCTCGACAAATACGGATTTATGCACCGCGACCTTACTCCTGCGGACGTCGAATATTTCGTCCGTCACTGGAAAGCGGTTGTTGAACATAAACCCGCGCGTCCTCTGCGCAGCACCTGTTTTATAGCGGAGTGTAGCCCTTCCGACGACAGAGTCGAAGACTGGGGCAAGGATAAGATAGGCTATCAGCATATTTTCAATATAAGCGACAGCGGACTTGGCTTTGTATACGAAACATCGCTTATGTCCGGTCTGCCCTGCGGATTTATGACCGACTGGGAGTCTTTTGCCGATCTCACAGAAGACGACTGCGACCTTATCGTCCTGCCTTCTTTGGCCGAAGCTCCGCCGAAAGCCGTTGAACACATACGCCGTCTTTACGGCAAAGGCGTTTCGCTGTTTGCAGTCAGCCGCGTCGACGGACTTGAAGATATTTTCGGAGTAAAACCTTCTTTTAGGAAATCCCGCGTCAATGTCATATCCGACACAATCGGAAACAGCGAATACATTCTCCCGCTTGACGCGGAATTCAACTACACGCCGGACGGCGCGGAAGTTCTGATGTGCGCGGGAGATGAGCCGGTCGTTATAAGAAATGACAGAGCGGTACTGCTCAATTCAGCGCCGTCGTATATCGGACGAGCTCATTATCTCGATATTCCGCAGCTTGGCGGGTTTGACTGCATCAGCCGACTGTTAAGAAAAGTCTGCTCAGGAATGCTCCGTCAGCTCTCCGACCCTATCGCATGGACGGACATCTCAAACGGCGATACCATTACGGGACTTACGCTCATCCGCGACGAGCGCGGTCGTGACATCCTTCTCGCAATCGATTATTCCGATCATTCGCAGGAAGAAGTTGAAAGCCGAGTTACCGAAACGGTTGTCTGCTTCAAAGACAGCGGCTGGAAAAACATCCGCTTCTGTGAAGACGAGGGCAAAGATCAGGCAAGTCCGCTTATCGAGAACGGCGTTTTGCGCGGGGTGCATCTGAAACTTCATATGCATCAGTCGTGTATGATAGAGCTGGTGAAATAATAGTTAAAATATTCGGTTGGTTTATATGGCGTCAGAATATAAAAAAACATCGGCGGAATCATTAAGCGGTTCCGCCGATAGTTATTATGTATTTTTTGCGCCTGTCATTCCGCCGCTCCGCCTTCTTCCTCTTTCTTCTTCCGTCTGTGACGCGCATAATCGCCGCCAAGACCGATGAAAATCGACAAAAGAGATATTGAACTTCCGATTATACCCGGGACGGTCATATGAAGTATGCCGTAGATAAGCCATAAAATCTGAGCCGGCAGCGCCAACAGCCGCACTTTCAGCGGATCGGAACACCAGAAGCTTACGACGGCAAAGGAAGTGCCCGCCATCGGAAGCAGGCTTCGGAGACCTTCCCAGGTTAAAATACAGGAAAGCCATGTCAGAGCCAAAAAGACATAGAGCCAGATACGGGAGGAAGCCCATTTCTTTTCCTTGAAGTAAAAAACCGTTTCCCGCCCGATCGCCATTATGTTGAGCGCCGCCCCCGACCAGCCCCCGATTAAAATGTAATGCGCGGCCCATAGCACATCGTTGCTCAGCTTTGTAGCGAGGATAACCTTGCGGCTTTTCGATATATAAACAAAAAGAGCCAGCGCGACGGCAACGTAACCTATCAGCCGCGCAGCAAGCGCCAATGTTTCGGAATTCATATAATTTGTTACCTGTTTCAATATATTTTTATTATTTTACCATAAAACCGGCGATTTAGCAATGGAATAACCTACGATTTTACGCCGCTTTATCCTCCCGCCATTGACATATCGGCTAAAAAGAGTTATAATTCATATAACAATCCAAAGAAAAGAAAGGATGATTAACAATGCAGGTGCTTGCAATAGGCAACAGCTTTTCACAGGACGCTTCGGCTTATCTGCATAAGATAGCGCAGAGCGCAGGGAAGCCGATTGATATAGTCAACCTCTATATCCCCGGCTGCCCTCTTGAACGGCATTTTCGGAATATGATGAGCGATTCAAAAAGCTACGAGCTTGAAGTAAAGGCGACATACACCGGTTTCTTAGTATCAATGAAAGAGGCGCTTCTGAATCGCCGATGGGATGTAGTGACAATTCAACAGGCGAGCCATCTGTCGACAAAATGGGACAGCTACTGGCCGTATATCTCTCCTCTTGCCGAATATATAAGAAAGCTCTCGCCCGCTTCCCGCATAGCGGTTCACCAGACTTGGGCTTATGAAGAAGGCTCCGAGCGGCTCTGCCAGATGATGGGATATGAAACTCAGCAGCAGATGTTTGAAGCGCTTGAAAACTGCTACCGCCGTGCGGCAGACGAGATATCCGCCGACCTGATAATTCCGTCGGGAACGGCTTTCCGGGAGCTTGCAAAGGAAGGTATATCGCCGGTCTACCGCGACACTTTCCATGCTTCCCTCGGCATCGGGCGCTATACCCTCGGTCTTGTCTGGTATCAGACGCTGACCGGCGGAGAGATAAGTGACACGACCTTTGAAGCTCTTGCCGAACCAGTCGACGCCGATACGATAAAAGCGATAAAGGAATGTGTTAAAAGAGTCGGGCAATAGGAGTAAAATTTGCCGTCCGCACCTGCAAAGGCGCGGACGGCGTTTTGATTTAGGTTGTAAAGTTCTTGTTTTACGGAGTACCGTAAATCTCCTGAGCTATCGTGAAGTATCTGCCGAGGCGGTATACGCGAAGATAGACGTATTCGCCCTCCGAGTAATCGGACAGAGCCGCCCGGAGTTCCTCCGGTGTTCTGATAGGCGTTACCCGGACTCCGTTTTCCATTTCTTCTTCCGAATCGGCGACGGAGGTAATGATATCATTCATGTAAAGCTCGGATTTTGCTTTAGCGGAAGTAATAAGCACTCCGCTCGGCAGTCCGTAACAACGAGACATATCCGATGTGGTGGCGGTGCATTCGGCGGCTATTTTAGCAAGCGACGTCTCCGGCGCGGCTTTTGCTTCATCGGCAATTTCATTGAAGGAAGCCGTTGAAAAAGAAGAAGTTGAAACCGCTTCAAAGGTCTGCTGCTTTGAGCTTTTTTTCGACGGCGAAAAGCCGTACATCGGAATATCGGTGAAGATTCCGTTAAATACTGCCAGGGCTATACCGGCAAAGCAGATCATACAAAAGAAGCTGACCGCCTGCGTTGCTTCTCTGAGTTTTTTTGCCCTTAAATCGCCGCGCTTGGCTTTCTGATAATCGTCATAANCCCAACGATATCGGCAGCCGCCGTAGGAGGCTTCTCCCGGGTACTCCGAATTATTGGCGCATGCCTTTGCCTGCGGACCGGCGGGACTGCAAACATTCCGGTATACGGCGCCGGTTGCCGGATTTGTATCTGAATTACGCAATTTATATCCTTTCGGTCGCTGCAGCGGCTCGACGGAATACGGCGGTTCTGCAGGCATGAGTGATTCGGGTATTTGAATGCGTTACATATAGTATCGTATCTATATAAATGATATCAAACCGGTTTGAACAGACTGGTCCGTTTTTGTATATTATTTTTAATGTCTTTGTAAATTTGAACTTTACAAATCAGTAAAATAATGTTTGGTAAAGGGCATTAATTTGTGCTGTGAATTGAAACAGTTGATTCACAACGATGCTTTATTGAAAAGTCAAGTCACTGAAGAATGTCAGCTTGTTCATCCGTCTTTTTGTGCGGAGGAGTCTTTGCGGGAGATAGGGTGAAGACAAACTCACAGTATTCGCCGTAAACGCTCTTTACCCAGATCTCTTCGTGATGCGCGTCGATAATGGTCTTTGATATATACATTCCCAGACCGACTCCGCTTTTGTCGATTCCGCGGCTTTTGTCTCCTTTATAGAAACGGTCGAAGACATAGGGAATATCCTCCTGGGGAATTCCTATCCCTTCGTTATAAACCGAGACATATATCTTTTTTTCCTTTTGAATAATCGTTACCCGGTATTTTCCGCCTTCATAGGAGAACTTTATTCCGTTGTCGGCGATGTTGTAAAAGATCTGATAAATCGCGTCCCGGTCAGCGGAGACATACATATTGTCCGAATCGGCGCTGAACTCAACCTCCAGCTTCTTCTCATCGATTTTGGTCTCAAAGCTGATAAGTATCTGCCTTGCCATTTCGCATATATCAAAAACGGTCATGTTGAACTTCCGAACGCCGCTTTCGATCCGTGAGATATCAAGCAGCTGCTGAACCAGCCTCGAAAGCCGCTTGGTTTCGCTTGAAACGATCCGCAGATAATGTTCCTGTTTTTCCTGCGGGATAACCCCGTCGATTATATTGTCGACAAAGCCGGAGATTGTAGTCATCGGGGTGCGCAGGTCGTGGCTTATATTGGCAAGGAAGGCGCGTCGGCTGTCTTCGATATTGTTGAGCGAACCTGCCATATTGTTAAACGCTGTTGCGAGCTCCGCCACCTCATCCTGACCTATAACGGGTACTCTGACATCAAAATTGCCGGAGGCAAAGCTGCGCGCAGCCTTGCTCATATCCTTGAGCGGGCTGATTATCTTGTCCGATATGAAATATACGGCTATAAGCGTTGCAAGCGAGATCCAGAGAAAGGTCATTATTATCGTCTTTACAAGATTGTCTACCAGCAGATTAATCTTGGCGCTCGAAGCGGAGGTATAGACGATACCGAGGATATCTGTGTCGGATTCAATGGTTTTTGCATAAGTAAGGTGGCAGTCGCCGAAGAGACCGCCAAGGTTGTTCTGCTGCCTTGAATTTCCGTCAAGTATATCCTCTACGACATGAGGCGATATCGCTTCTCCGGCTGATATCGGAGAATTAATATCACTCAGAAGGATATCTCCGGCGGCATTTGAAACAAATATGGTAGTGTCTGCTGCATAGTCGGTCAGCAGAGTCAGGTATTCGGAAGCAGCCCGGGAGTTATAATATATAAACTGGCTGAAATCTTCAATTTCCGAGTCAGAGAAGGTCTGGCTCAGGTAAAGCTCCGCCGTCCTGGCGGTCTGCGCCATGATTCTTTCGCGGTATTCAATAGTGTAGCTGCGGACGGAGCCGCTGATAACCGCGGCGAGGATAGCGAAGCTGATTAGGATTATCAGCATGAATGCCGTCATGTATTTTGCAAACAGGCTTTTAAACATGTCGATTATCCGTTCTTTCGCGGTCGTTGATGTATTTTACGGATGAATTATATCGTGAAAAGGACGGCCGGGCAGCCGGCCGTCCTTTCGGGTATTCTAATAGTTTACTGAAGAATTTCAAACTTATATCCGACGCCCCAGACGGTCTTGAGTATCCATTTGTCGGAAACGCCTTCGAGTTTTTCGCGGAGACGCTTTACATGGACGTCAACGGTGCGGGAATCGCCAAGATAATCGAAGCCCCAGACCTTGTCAAGAAGCTGGTCGCGGGTGAAAACGCGATTATAGTTGGCAGCGAGGAAATAAAGCAGCTCAAGCTCCTTCGGAGGAATATCAACCGACTTGCCTTTAAGCTTAAGCTCATATTTCTGAAGGCTGATTTCGATGTTGTCGAATTTTATGACTTCATCGTCACCGGTATTGTCATGAGCGGTGTAGCGGCGGAGAACAGCTTTGACACGGGCGGAAAGCTCTTTTGTATCAAACGGCTTGACGATGAAATCGTCGGCGCCGAGTTCAAGCCCGAGTACCTTGTCAAAAACTTCGCCCTTGGCGGTGATCATAATGATCGGCTTTGAGCTTCCTTCGCGGATCTCGCGGCAAACCTGCCAGCCGTCCTTCTTCGGAAGCATAATGTCGAGCAGAACAAGATCCGGCTCATACATTTTGAAGTAGCTGAGTCCCTCAACGCCGTCGTTTGCGGTCTTTACTTCATAGCCTTCATTCTCGAAATACATGCGAAGCATATCGCAGATATTGACATCGTCATCGATAACAAGAAGTTTGGTTCCCATATATTAAGTCCCTTTCATAATAGATTTCGTTTTCCGGAACGCCGCGTTTCGGCGTTATGCAAATTTGAACTTCGTCATTTTTTTGACTATGTTCATTATATACCTATTAAGTGATAGTTTGGTGATTATTGTGTTAATTTTGTATTAACTAAATAAAAATTTTAACATACAAGTCCGAATTAAGGTTGTTTTTGTTTAAAATCGATGTAAAATTTCTTTAATATTCCGAAATTTCCGAAATGAAACGCATAACTTGCGACATACCATTGATTAATCAAAAATACCATGCTATAATAATACTAAATACGGAACAAAAAACCACTTTTGTCGTCTTATTTTTGTTTGACACCAAGATATATTTTTTACGTATACAGCGAAAGGAAATAAGTAAATGAACCCAAAAAATCATTTTATAACGCGGCTGACGGCTGTCTTTATGGCAATGCTGCTTGCGGCCGCAGCGGGCGTTACCGCCTTTGCCGCAACAATTCCTTTTGCCGACGTTCCGGAGTCGGCATGGTATTACTCGGATGTTAAAGCTGCGTATGAAAGCGGCTTGATAAACGGAAAAAGCGAGGACACCTTCGCTCCCGACGATAACCTGACATACGCGGAAGCGGTAAAGCTCGCCGTCTGTATGTATCAGAAGCATACGGAAGGAAAGGTAACGATAACCCCCGGCGACCCCTGGTATATAAGTTATGTCGATTACGCCAAAAGCCAAAGTATAATTTCCGGAGATTACACATGGGATAAATCGGCGACAAGAGCCGGCTATATGGGTATCTTTGCAAACGCTCTTCCCGATGACGCGCTTGTCGCCATAAACGATATCCCGGAAGGCTCAATCCCGGATGTCCCGATGTCATCCGATAATGCCGCGGCGATTTATAAGCTCTATCGCGCCGGAATTGTTCAGGGCGTTGACGCAATAACTCACGCAGCCGACCCCGATTCAAATATCCGCCGCTCCGAAGTCGCCGCGATCCTTACAAGAATGATGGACGCCGGCGCCCGCATCCGCTTTGATATAGAGTCTTCCGAGCTTCGGATAACGGCTCAGCCGGAAAGCGCAAAGGGATTTTACGGCGCTCAGGTCAGCTTCTCGGTAACGGTTGAAGGCGGTACCCGGCCTTATGCATATGAATGGCAGCTCCGCTCATCTGCGCAGGGTGACTGGAAACCTGCCGAATCGGCTCTTAACGGCAAGTCCGTTATATCGCTTACATTGGGCGATTGGCTTGGCAACGGCGCCTGGTTTATCCGCTGCATAGTAACCGACGCCAGTGGAAAATCGGTAACCTCTGCCGCGGCTGCGGTCGCTCTTTCGGGCGACGGATTCCCGACTGCCCCGCTGAAGATTATCTCCCAGCCAAAGGATGCAGTCGCCAAAAACGGTGAATATGTAAGCTTCAGAGTTGAAGTCGAGGGCGGCACTGGCAAATATAAATACGACTGGCAGATATCAAGCGCCTATCTTTATACTCTCGGTC
>JGI24711J26586_10001804_pt1 | contig 15993 bp, 18 predicted proteins | sample BioPla3DNA1_FD_26586 | JGI IMG/M metagenome (IMG submission 26586)
TTAATAAATTCTTCTGAATACTTATTTTTACGTGCCATATTATTATCCTCACATATATTTTAATATGGGATAATTAATTCCGCTAACTGATCCTTAGTTCATTAGGTGCAGAGAATATAAAAGCTCTTGCAACTAATAATCCAACAAAGTTTACTGATTTGTTTTTACAAAGATTATCGCCATTACTTCAGATTGCAAAATCAAATGGCTTTAACGAGTGGATAAACTGATTAAATATTTAACTCTCCAGTGCTATAGAGGTAGGGTCGGGGTGGCACTGAAGAGTTAAAATCTTTTAGATAATTTCAAGTTTGCCGTCGATGGCTCCGGCTTTATCTAAAGCTTCAAGTACAGACATCAGATCACCTGGAGCTAAACCAACCTGGTTTACTGCTCTTACTAGATCATCTAGTGTTGCGCCAGTATCAAACTTAAACATCTTACCCTTTTTCTCCTGAACGTTAATTGCAGAATCTGGTACTACAGTTGTCTGTCCCTGAGAGAAACTGTTTGGCTGTGATACACGTGGATCCTCTGTTACAGTAACAGTAAGTCCGCCATGAGTTACAGCTACAGGCTTTAATCTTACATTGCTGCCGATTACAATTGTGCCTGTGCGAGAGTTAACAACGATACGTGCTGCATCCTCGCCCTGAGAAATCTCTATATTCTCTAAAGCTGATAAGTAGGCTACTCTCTTTGATGGATCACGTGGAGCCTGAACTCTGATTGAAGTTGAGTCCTCAGCAATTGCAGTGCCATCACCATACAAATCGTTTACTGCATCTACTACATTTTTAGCTGTAGTAAAGTCGGCTCTGTTTAAATTGAAAACAAATGAATCTGTCTGTGAGAAGTTATGTGGAACCTCGCGCTCTACAATCGCTCCATTGGCAATACGACCTACAGTTGGAGTATTTACTGTAACCTTAGAACCATCAGCTCCTTCGACACCAAGACCACCTACTACTAATGATCCCTGTGCGATAGCATATACATTACCGTCAACACCTCTTAACATGGTCTGAAGCAAGGTACCGCCTCTTAAAGATGCAGCCTCACCGATTGCAGATACGGTAACGTCAATAGTCTGACCAACCTTTGAAAATGCAGGTAGAGTTGCATGAATTGCTACAGGTGCTACATCCTTAATCTTAAGACTGGTCTTTTCGTCAATTTTGATACCAAAATTGTTTAACATTGAGCGGAAAGACTGCTCTGTGAATTTTGAATTTTTCTCACCAGTACCGGCAAGACCCACAACAAGACCATAGCCGATTAGCTGATTGTCACGAATACCCTGAATTGAAGAGATATCCTTTAAACGGGCAGCCTGAGCGCTGCTCATTGACATTGAGCTTAGGATTGCGGCTCCTAAAAACACAGCTTTGAAAAAGTTCATTACACGCATAACCCCCACCTTATTCTTTTAGAAGAATATATTAAATGCGCTGTTAAATAGTCTTGAGATAAAGCCACGCTCCTGAGTATCTGCAAAGTCGCCTGTACCACCGTACTGGATTCTTGCATTGGCAATTCTCTGTGATGATACGGTATTATCTGAACTGATGTCAGATGGTCTGATTAGACCAGTTACACGTACATACTCATTGCCATTGTTAAGCATTAACCATTTCTCACCTTGTACCTGAAGATTACCATTTGAATAAACCTTCACAACACTGACGGAAATTTGACCTTTTAAACTGTTTGACTGATCAGCTTTTGATTCTCCAGAAAAAGTTGATGAGCTGTTTGTGCTCAAAGTTGGAGTGTATCCTTTAACTGATACAGCTCTTCCGCCAAGAGTTATACCGCCGAAGTTGTTGCTTCCAGACTTGTCTAAATCGGTGTTTGCCTTTTTAGATGCCTTTGTAGATTCTTCTAANGTAACTGCAATGATATCACCAACTTTATGTGCTGATGTATCTGAGTACATGCCATTATTTAATGTATANGCATTATATATGCCACCTGTTGGCATTGCCTGAGTATAATCCTCCTCAGGTAGAGCAGGAGCATATTTAGGATCATCTGGCTTTGCTGAAAATGTATCTAATGCACANCCCTGTAATAAAACTATCTGTGATAATGCAACTGCTAAAACAAACTTCTTCATACCCCTACCCCCTATTTATACTAAACAGCCTGAATCAGTGAACCCATCATTGTATCGACTGTGGTTAGTACCTTTGAATTCATTTCGTAAACTCTTTGAGCCTGAATCAGATTTACTAGCTCTTCTGTTACCTTTACGTTTGATGTTTCTAGCATATTCTGTCTGATCTCACCCATGCCATCCTGGCCGCCAATACCCTGATTTGGAGCACCTGAGGCTGAAGTCTCTAAGAATAAATTNTCACCNATTGATTCAAGACCTGTTGGGTTAATAAAATCTGTAATTGTAATCTGNCCTAAATCCTGAGATGCAGTCTCATTTGCAACTACAACTGAAACCTGACCATCACGACCTACTGTCATTGAGGTTGCGTTCTCAGGGATCTGAATCTGAGGTAACAGAGGGAANCCCTGACCTGAGGTTACAATTGTACCTTCTTCATTCTTGGTAAACTGACCGTTACGGGTGTAGGCAGTTGTTCCATCAGGAAGTTCAATCTCAAAGAAACCTCTACCCTGAATCATTAAATCAAATGCGTTATCGGTAGTCTCAACATCACCTTGTGTGTGCTGTCTTTGAGTTGCAACAACCTTAGCACCGGCACCAATCATTAAACCTTCAGGTAAATAACTGTCAGCAGATGATCTGCCTCCTGGCTGGTTGATCTTCTGGTACAGTAAGTCCTCAAAAACTGCTCTACCACGCTTGAAACCTACTGTTGAGGCGTTAGCAAGGTTGTTTGATGTAACAGAGATATTTGTCTGCTGCGCATCTAAACCTGTTTTACTAATCCATAGTGCTGGGATCATAATTTAACTCCTTGCTAGTTATAGCTTAATAGTGTGTTCTGTCGTTCATCCATCTGATTGGCAGTCTGCATCATCTTTGTCTGTGTTTCGTACTGTCTCTGGATGCGAATTAAATTGGTTAATTCTTCAACAGGATTTACATTAGAGGACTCTAACATGCCCTGACGTAGCTGAACGTTTTCATTCTGATCCATTAATGAACCATCAACGTTTCTGAATAACCCGTCATAGCCTTTTTCGATGTTAGCGTAGTTCTCTGGGGTTACTAACTTAATACGGCCAAACTCTTCTGTTACATTAGCGTCTGCGCCCTGAGGTCTTCCTGAAATTACACCGTCTCTGCCAATGATGATATCTTCTAGCATTGGTGGAAGAATAATAGGATTACCAGAATCTGAAAGAACAGGTAAACCATTAGTGGTCTTTAAAGTACCATCCACATCAATTTCAAAGCTGCCAAAACGTGTATATGCTTCACTACCCTGTTTATCATTTACTGCGATAAAACCGTCACCCTGTACAGCAACATCTAAATCACGATCGGTTGTTTCGATAGAACCACCATCAAAGTTGTATCCTGGTCTTTCTGTCATTGCAAAAGCACGGGTTGGATAGGCATCTGCGAACACAGACATTGCTCTGCTGTTTTCAAAGTCTGCCTTGAAGCCTGTGGTGTTGGCATTTGCCAGGTTGTTGCTTCGTACGCTTAAGCTATGGAAATTCTCCTTAGCTCCTGACATTGCAACCCACAATAATTTATCCATTTAAAACCTCCAGAAAAATGACTTTTCCTTTATCTGAATAAATAATAGCAATTTGCATGCCACTATTATCAACTTGGCTTTAGAATACGATTTATAAAGAGAGAAATTAATAACTGATATTAATTTTGATAGAAATGAGAAAAATCTGACGGTTTCATGACATAAGCTCAGGCAGTTTGTGCCTGAGCTTATTAAAAAGATTAGATAATATCGCCTACATTTGATACGGAGATCTGCTGGTTGTATCCAACAAGATTTAACATAGTGCTGTCTAAATCTGAACCTAAGGTTACTGAAGCTACCTTTGCATATGGTTTTACAGATAGATTTGCATAACCTGATGACTGCAGACCTACAGCCTCAATCTTGTAGCTGCCAGCAGGATAGTATTCGCCAGTCTCTTCATTCTTGCCATTCCAGTCAAATTCAACTTTTCCAGAAATAGAGCCTGCGGTAAATCTTGCCACTTCATTATCATTAGAATCGATAACACGTACAACCACATCAGTTGCACCATCACCAGCATCAATCTGAGCTGACATATAGTCACCTTCAACGCCAGAGAAATAACCATCTCCACTGCTTAATAATACTTCTCTACCTACCAGGCTTGAAGCTGTCAGAGCAGAACTTGATGATACAAGGCTTGTAACACCATCAACGCTCTTAGCAAGTGAATTTAAGTTATCAACCATAGATAACTGTGACATGGTGGTAACCATCTGATTGTTATCAACAGGAGATGATGGATCCTGATTTGTTAACTGTGTGGTTAACAGCTTTAAGAAGTCAGACTGATCTAATGAACTGTTTGACTTGGTTGTTGTAGTTGCATCAGCCTGAATACGTTGGGATGTCTTACCAATGGAGCTATAATCAAAATCTGTGCTCATATGACATTCTCCTATAAAAATCTTTGCCGGCAAGCTTTGCCGTTTTCCTTAATATGTTTATATATAATCAAGATGCGTGCCAGAATATAAAATTGTTTTAGATTTTATTATACTACCTTGATTTTAAGGCACTTTTTATAAAATTAATAATTACATTAGTTCTAATTAATCAAAAATCACCGTTGCCATTCATCCCCAATCGGCAAGCTTTGCTAACAAGGTTCAATTATCAAAACTAACAGTTTGAATTATACATTCATTACGGCTATTCTAGTAGATGAAGTCTCTCAACATGAAAGAAGAGGAGAAAAGCCTATGCAGGATCTGAACTTTGATAATATTCAGGTTAACCTATGGCATGAGCTTGTTGCACGAGGCAACCTTATTTATCCAAATGAGAATGTCATAAGATTTTACTCTCGCCACAATTTTAAGTCTTTTTTAGATTATGGCTGCGGTAATCTGCGCCATCTGATGCCTTTAATCCATAAAAAGGTTCCTCATTTATACGGTGTGGACTACTCAAAGGAAACCATAATACAGATGCAGAAAGCCTTTTTTGATATTACAAAAGATCTTGGTACACAATTAGAGCTTTTATGTAACAAGGAACAGAGTCTTGATGAGCTACTCTCATCAGTAAAAGTTGATGGAGCTTTACTCTGGGGAATTCTTGACTTAAATTCATATACAAACGCCACAAAGATTATGCAGAGTATAAGACGCCACCTAAATGATGGAGGTCATGTCTTTTTTAATCTGCGTTCTAAAGATGACTTCCTTGTAAAAGATGCCATTCCTCTTGAAGATGGATTAAATCGCATCGAGAACCTTACAGATTATAACTCTCTTACTTATAGTTTCTGGGATGAGGACGATATAAGGTTAATGATGGAGAAAAGTAATTTCAAAATTGTCAGTATTGATAAAGAGATCTTTACCAAAAACAATCAATCTCAATACCATAACTTCTTTGTTGTAGAGGCTAAAAGCATTTAATGAGAGATAAATACGTTCTGATCCTCGGGGGTACCTTTGAATCTTTTTTCGTGATTGATGCGGTAAAAAAGCACAATCTAAAAGTAATCGTTATAGACAGAGACATCAATGCGCCTGCTTATAAATTTGCAGACGTAAAAGTAGTCTGCGATTTACTTGAATATGAAAAAGCACTGTCAATGATTAAAGCACTTAATCTTAACATTGTGGCCATTCTACCAACTCCAATTGGAATTGCCTTAAACTGCTATGGATATTTAAGAGATCATCTGTTTAATGATTCATGTTTTTATGAAGCTATTGAGATTTGTACTGACAAGTATTTATTTCATGAAAAACTCAATCAAGATAATGTATCTCTGCGTNGTGGCTCGTGTAAGGTTGTCCATTGCATTGAAGAAGGATTGTTGTGTAACTTTCCTGCCATTTTAAAACCAAGATTTGGTGCCGGAAGTCGAGACGTCCGCTATGTCGTCTCTTATGAGGATTTTGTCACCACAGCAACACAAATTGATATTAAGAAAGAGGATTTTATCCTTGAGGACTTTATAGAAGGTCCTGAATATGGAGCTGATTACGCAATCGTAAATGGAAAATTACAGCCTCTTATTTTAAGAAAAAAAATTGAAACTCTCCTCCCTTTAAGACAGGCAATAGGATATATCTGTGTCACTGATAAAAATCTTATTGAAAAATGCGCCAGAAAAGTTGAGATGGCAGCTAAATTATTAAAGATTGATAATTGTCTTCTGCATGTTGATTTAATCGAAGATAACAATGATATCTTTATCATTGAAATGGCGCCAAGACCATCAGGGCACTACATCAGCAGCAACTTTATTGAATTTGCAACTAAAGTAAATCCTATAGAGAATCTACTAAAACTGCAGCTTAATGAAGATTACTCCTTTACTCCATGCACTCCATCTCCATGCATGATCTTTTATCTGAATTTNGAAAGAGATGTTATCGCTCCAGATATGGAAAGGATAATGGACAAGTACGGCATAGCTGAATATAAAATCAATGCACTTACAAACCTTAAAAAGGTTGTCGATGGAAGAAGTATCATGGGACGAGGCTTTATAATCGTTAAAGCATCATCAGAAAATGAACTATTAGAAAACCGTCAGAAGATTTTAAATCTGTTTGTGAATGCAAGATAAAGAAATAAGCCTTACTGGTACTCTCAATAAGGCTTATTCTGGCGTGCTTAATTATAAGTTTGAATTGGCACCTAACTGCAGTGTTGCAGACATCATCTTCTTGGCGTTATCTGCAATCTGTACCGCTGTCTGATATGAGCGGTTTGCACTTATCATATCCGCCATTTCTTCAACAGGATTTACATTTGGTCTGTAAATGTAACCGTCTTTATCTGCAAGTGGATGCTTTGGATTGTACTCTTTAATGGTTGGAGCATCAGATTCAATAACACCGCGTAAAGATACGCCTACACCATAAGGCTCGCCTGTTACAGGATCACAAACACCCCCCTGATTCTGCTCTGCTAGCATTGCCTCATCCATAGCAGCTGAGAATAATGGTCTGCGTGCCTTATATGTTGTTTCAACTGATGAGCTTACAGATTCAGCGTTAGCAAGGTTTGAAGCTGTAGCATTTAATCTTACTGACTGAGCATTCATTGCAGTGCCTGCAATGTCTATAATTCTAAATAAACCCATTTTAATGCTCCCCTAATTAAACACTGGTACGAAGTGCGTTCTTAAGCTTGGCAATACGTCCATTTAAAAAAGACATAGTTGCCTGGTATTCCATTGTGTTATTCATATACTTCATACGCTCTGATGAAACTTCAACAGTATTACCGTTACCTGTATCTGCCTGGTATGGTAATCTGTACTTTAAAATAAGCTCTGGATCTTTTGGAAGTGCACTGATATCCATATGCTTTGGATTGGTTTTTACCATTTGACCATCAGGTACTTCTTGAAGATTGGCTGCCTCTTTAAATGCCAGATCAAAGTCTAAATCTCTTGCCTTAAAACCTGGAGTATCAGCATTAGCTAAGTTACCGGCTAAAACCTCAGCTCTTTGGTTTCTTACACCCATAGTATACTGGTGTACACCAAATGCCTTATCAAAAGTTATTGCCATTTTTATATCTCCAAGTGTCAAAAATATATGAATTTCTGTCCTTATATATGTATATTTGCAACAAGCATGCCAAAATATTTTTTAGGATTTAACCGTTGATATATAGTGGTTTTTTGGAGATTTTTAAAGATTGGATTTAATGATATTTTTTTGACATATTAAAAGACCTGGCTTCTGCCAGGCCTTTTAATTATTCAAAAGCGTAACGCTGTGGCTTTAAATGATAAATAATGCCAGGATTTGCTCTAATCATGTCATATTTATTAGCTACACCTACTAGAGTTTCAGTTGAGCCTAAGATTAGATAGCCGCCAGGATTTAAACACATGGTTAGCTTCCTTAAGATTTCTGCTTTTACTTCGTTTGAGAAGTAAATCAGAACATTTCGACAGAAAATCACATCAAAACGGCCCATAAGAGCATATGATCCTAAAAGATTCATTGGTCTGAATTCCACCATAGACTTTACTCTATGGTCAATCTGCATCAAATTCTCATTGTGAGTAGGTTTAAAGAACTTACTCTTTCTTTCAGGTGACAGACCACGAGATAAAGCATGAGCGTCATACTGTCCGCGACGGCAGATAGACAGCATCTCTGGAGACAGATCGGTACCTATAATCTGTGTCTGCTTAGGATCGATATGGAGCATCTTACTTAACTGCTCCTGTACAACCATAGCAATTGAATATGGCTCCTGACCTGAAGAACAGGCAGCTGACCAGATCCTTACAGGATACTTAGCCTTTTTAGCTAGCTCAGGCAGAATGATATTCTCAAGGGCAAGATATGGATAGGTATCTCTAAACCATAGTGTCTCATTAGTTGTCATCGCATCGATAACTTCTTCCTGGATCCTGTTGTTTGGAACTTCTTCCATTGCCTTGTTAATTAGATCATCTACAGTCTGAAGCTTGAATTTTGAAAGTAGCGGAGACAGTCTTGAATTTACAAGATACTGTTTGCCTGCGCCTAAAACAATACCGCACTTATCCTCAACGAATGCAGCAAATCGGCGATACTGAACATCAGTCACTTCCTGATTTGCATTAAGTGAACTTACCTTTTCACTACCATCTGATGCTAACGTATGGATAATTGAGTTGTTTATGCTGTTTATATTTGATAGTGATGTTTTGGCTGCAGTTGCAACTGATGTAGTAGCAGAACGTGCTGTATTTAAAGTACTTGTTGCAGGTCTTGATGTATTTAATGAAGATGCAACAGTGCGTGTAGAAGTACTTGTGAATGTACTGTTTCTTGCAGTACTCAAAGTACTTGAGGTATTTGATAATGGTGCAGTTTTTGCAGCTGTTATTGTACCTGTAGGACGTGCTGTATTTAATGAAGCGGCACTGCCTAAAGTACTGGTGCGTGGTGTTGTTGTAAAGGTACTGCTTCTTTGGGTATTTAAAGCGCCAGCTCCTGTTGTTGCAGGTCTTGCGCTACTCAATGGAGTTGCAGGTCTTGCTGATGAAAAACTGTTAACTGTGCTGCCAGAACTTGATGCTAATGCACCTGTTCTTAGACCTGGGGTTGCAGCTGTACTTGAAGTTGTAGTTGCAGAAGTTGTACTTAATGGTTTTGTACTGCTGATTGTGCTTGAACTAGATAAAGACTTTGGTCGTGCAGCCATATATGCACTTGTCTTATCGGCAAATGTTGATGCAGTAGTTGTCGCACCTGAAATTGCGCTGGATCTTGGAGTTGCACCGCTAGTTAAAGTACCCGCAGACCTTGTAGTAGTTAATGTAGAAGGCTTTGATAGAGTACCTGTTTTTACTTCATTTAACGTGGATTTAAAAGATGAAGTAGCTGTACTAGATGCTTGTCCTTTCGAGAATTTGTTATCGTTATTATTCGAACTAAAAAATGCCATAGCACCATACCTTAGTAAAAGGAAATTTTAACACAACAGATCAAAATGGTCTGGAAAACCAAAGCATTTTTATTATTTATCAAGATGATAATGATTAAGCTTCTTTAGTCTTACCAATTACTAAATCGCTACCACTACGTCCTGCATTAGTTAGAATAATGCCTTTCTTAACAGCTTTAGCAAGCTCTAGAGAATTGAATTTAGGAATAAAGTCGTTTGCGCCGGCTTTACTTACCATGCCTAAATTGAACACACCTGATAAAGAAGTATGCAAAATAATATATGCTGACTTTAATACTGGATCCTGGCGAATCCTAGCACATAAGGTATAACCATCCATTTCAGGCATTTCAACGTCAGAGATTACTACAGCAAATTGCTCTGTGATAGGGCCATTTGCAGCTGCTTGACGTAAAATTTCATAAGCTTCACGACCATCATTTGCTTTTACAACTTCAAGATTCATCTTCTCCATTGCATAGCATACCTGGTTTAGAGCAACCTTTGAGTCATCGGCAATTAATACCTTTGGTTTGTGCTCTTCAATGATTTTAGTGTACTCATCATCATATACTTCATCAAGATCCTGCTGATCTAACTTAGAAGGAGAAATTTCCTCTAAGATCTTCTCAACATCAAGGATCTCAACTAATTCGCCATCGATCTCGGTTACAGCTGTCATGTAGTTGCTATCGCCTGCCCCCTTTGGAGGAGGCATAATCTTATCCCAATTCATGTTCAGAATTCTTTCTACGTTTGAAACAAGGAAAGCATGAGTTGAGCGATTGTACTCAGCAATAATAATGAAGCACTTTTCAATGTTTGTGCTTGGACGACCACCGATTGCATATGCTAAATCGATAACAGAAATGGTTTGACCTCTAATGTGGGCGACACCAATTACAAATTTTTGCAGCTTTGGCATTACAGTCAGTCTTGGGCAAGGTAATACCTCTCTTACCTTGAACACATTAATACCATAACGCTGACGCAAACCAGATAATTTAAAAAGTAATAACTCCATTCTGTTCTGACCGACAACTTCGGTTAACTCATTAACAGAATCCATTACACCTATCATATTGTCACCACGCTTATAATTTTAGTTGTTATAAAAATAATTATTTTCTATAGTCTAATCTAAGAATAATTAGCATTTCTATAAAAACAAATATTAATAAAGAAATTGCGGAATAAATCACAAGATTAATCGTAATATTGAAAGTCCAGTACAATATCTCTCTATCCTCTAATATCGTTTTTAAGCGCTCTTTCTTTAATAGTTTTTGCTAAGTCAATTCTATATTTGTGCTATTATCCTAAAGCTTGTTTTCGTTTTTGTCCCGTTTAGGAGTCGGTCGTGAGCTTTATAAAAAGAACTGTAGCTTTTGTATTTTGGGGCATCGCTGTAAGCTTATCAAACTTTTGCTACGCCTCATCAGAAGACGCCTTATTCTTGCAGAATGTAGCGAAACAGTACATGCTTGCACAGTTTGAAGACAATACAAATGATATAAAATACTCTGTTAAAGTTGGTAAACTTGATCAAAACAGAGACTACGGCGGAAAATGCCATAACTACCTGACAGCACAGCTTCAGGACAAACAGATTAAAAAGAATAATATCGTAAAAATCACCTGTTCAAGAAAAGACAATCCTTATACAGTGCTTATTCCTGTTAATGTGACTGTATTACGACCTACAATAATAGCATCACAGAATATTTCTAAAGGATCCGTTATTACTAGAGATCTTTTAGAAAAGACCTATATAAATGAAAACATCAATACAAGCGCTGCAGTTACTAATCCAGATTTAATTATTGGAGCAAAATCAAGAAAGGATATCCGCGCAGGAGAACAGTTGCGTCAAAGCGATTTTAGCGTAGTGGCAAAAGGTGATCTAGTTACTATTGAAGCTGTTTCAGATAATCTTCAAATCAAGACTCAGGGCATTGCCCTTGAGGAAGGAAAGATAAGCGATGTAATTTCAGTCAGAAACTCAAAATCTAAAAAAGTTATTCAGGCTGTAGTGGTTTCAGCAAATACAGTAAGAGTTAATTTTTAATTAAAGATTTTTGTTTTTTACCGATAATAATTGTAACAATCACTTAATTTCACGGACAAAATAAATTAATATAAAAAAAGTTAAAAAAGTACTTAAGATTTTTTAAAGTCAGTCGATAAAGAATTATAGAGATACAGTTTTAATAATTATTTAATTTAAAGAGAAAGAATTCAGGGGTAGGACCATGGCAATCGATGCACTAAATGACCGTACATTAGGCGGGTTAAAAGAGTCAGTTGCTACTGCTACCGTGGTAGCTAACAAGACTATTAAGTCAGCTGTAAAAGAAGCTAACACCTCAGCTAAAACAGAGGATGCTGTTATGCTAACAGATTCAGCTATGAATTTAGCTAAAGCTAGTCAGACAGCTAAGAACTCATCAGGTATTGATGAAGCAAAAGTTGAAAAGCTAAAAGCTGCTATTAATGATGGTTCTTATAAAATCGATTATGAGTCTGTAGCTAACAAGTTAATCGATTCTGAAGATGAGCTAAGCTCAATCTTCTAAAGATAAAAATTGCAGGAGTTTTTATCTTGAAGGCCACAAACGAAAGTTCGTGGCCTTCGTTATCTCTGCAGAAAACACTCTCTCCTGCAGATTGATCTATTTTTTTGAAGGCTTAATTTGAGAAATTATCAGACCACTGATTGCAAGCACCATACCTAATACAGTATAAATAGTGATCCTTTCATCGATAAAGAAAATTGCGCCTATCACGGTAACTACAGGTGTGCCATAGATATAAACATTTGTTCTGACCGATCCTATATAATCAATAGCTTTATTCCAGATTAAAAAACACAGTGATGAGGCCACTACAGCTAAAAACAGGTAGTTAATGACATTTACTGGTTTTAAAACAGCATCGAGCTTCAAATCATACCCCCAGTAACATAAACATGGAATGGTTAGAATAACCGAGTAAAAGAATGACTTCACTGTAATTACATAGTTATTAACCTGGCATTTCTGCAGCTTCATTACAAAATAGACATAACCGCCCCAGACAAAGGCACAGCCTAATGCTAATAAGTCACCTATTGGATTTAACTTTAACTGCACTGAATTAAATGACAGGCAGGCAATGCCAGCAATAGCAATGACAAATCCCAAAAAGAAGTTAACTCCAAGATTAAATTTCTTTTCTATAAAGCAGTTGAATATCGCCACAAATAAAGGTGCTGTAGATACAATCAGGCAGACATTTGAAGCATTTGAATAAACAAGTGCGTTATTTTCAAACAGAAAATAAATTGTGATACCTAAAGCTCCTACCATTACGCAGTAAAACTCCTCTTTTAAAGATAAAAGTTTCATGCTCTTTGGAAGCAGTAAGAACAGAGCTAAAGTGGCAATTACAAATCTGTCAAATAAGATCTCAACCGGAGTGAAGTCTTTTAAAAGAACTTTTGAGCTAACAAATGTAAGTCCCCAGAATATAATTACGATTATTGAATAGAGATGACCTAATATTATTTTCTGATTCATTTTTGTTTTTTCCTCTGAACAACGTATTATTCAACACAATATCTATTAGATCAACTTCTACAGGCGCTACAGCCTAATTATCATTCTTTTCATTAGATTCCTTTTTGTCCTCTTTTAGAGTTTTTCTGCTGCGTCTTTGCGTTTTTGGCTTAACATCCGACTTTGACTTATTTTCATCATCCTCTTCAGAAAGTGCACTTTCGACATTTACATTTTCATCAAGGTCATTTTTCTGAGTCTTTTTAAGTACCGCCTTTTCATGACCAAAAACGTCATTGCAAAGACGCATTACATACTCCTGCTCAATCTTAGGAAGACGAAGCGCATAACACATGTTTACAATCTTATGGACGGTGTATTCGGTGTTAACACTGACTAGGGAAGCTATCTTTAAAAGTGTTCTTGAAGAAAACGGCGCTGAGATCTGTCTTACTCCATTATCAATGCCTAATTCAACCACCTTTCTTAGCTCATTTGCAAAACGTATCAGCTTGTTTGCCATCTCTGTATCAAGATTAGGAAATGCTGTCTTTAACATCATCAGCTCAACTCTACTGTTTGGATATGTCATTTCAATAAAACGCCATCTATCCAAAAATGCCTGGTTAAGTAAACGAGCTCCGTTATAAAAACCAGTCATGTCGCCAAAACCTTTAGTGTTAGCTGTAGCCACAACTCTAAACTGTGGATGCGGTTTAATGATTTCACCATTATTTGCAACGATGGTAAGCGGTTTCCCCTCTAACACATCATTTAATACAGCAAGATCACCTGGAGACATCAGATCAATCTCGTTTAAGATCAGGATCTCNCCATAGATCATAGCTCTAGTTAACGGTCCATATTCATAAATAAGCTGTCCCTGTTTTAATGTGGTATGNCCTATCAGATCTAAAGACTCGCACTTATTAGATAAGGTNATCTGTTCAACACCCCAGTTAAGTCTTGCGGCTATCTGTAATATCAGTGTNGTTTTACCACAGCCAGATGGTCCTGCTATATACAGACAGTCCTTAAANGGATGAAACAAATACAGTAAAACCTCATTTAATACCTTCAGTTCAAAGACATAATTTACGTCAATGTTTGGTATCTGCTCAACAAGCTTGCACGGCTCGAGCTCGCATTCATCAAAACTTATTTTTTCACTATTAAAGATCTGTTTTAAATTTACCTGAAACATAAATCCTCTTCTTTATTTTCATCAAAGATACTAATATGACTTGCCACAACCTTACTTGTAGTTACTCTGTGACCTAAAGGATCCATATAAATGAAATTCTTTATGGAACCTTTTACATTTACCTTTTGACCTACGGTTAACCTGGTTAACAGGCTTTGCTCAACGTTATTTTCCCTGTTCAGAAAGATCTGATGNTAGTCATATACCGGTGAAAGGACTGTGTCATTTCTGGTNGTCTTTAAATAAAAACCAGTAAGTACTCTGTCATTAGTCTGATTTGCCCCTGAAAGAAGTCTATCAACAATGCCAGATAGATAAACCTTATTTACATCCATAAATCCCTCCTAAAAAAAATTCTAGTAGGCATTTTTTTTGATAAATAAAAGTAGTGATATGAAATGAAATAATTGAAGATTTTTTTTAATTAAAAAGTTAAAAGGTGCATCTAGAGGAGTAGATATGGATGCACCTTTGTATGGAGGATTATGCTACAACAGATAATCTTGAAGGGCCACTAGCCATTGCATTGCCTTTATTATTGTAGGTCATGTTACGAGTTATTCCATCACGAACATTTACAAATAAAGCCTGCAGCTTATTTGTTGCCTGCATACAAAGCTTGATCAGCTTGCCGTTTACTTCATTTCTAAAGTGACAATTCTTCATCATTCTTTTAATTTCAGCAACATCATCCTTATAGTCAGTCTTTAATAAAGCTACATCAGGGTGCAACTTTAAACACTGATCATTTGACTGCAGCTTAACCATCAAATGAGACTTTTCTTCTGCAAGAGGTTTTAGTGAATCGATTTGTCTATCACGTAAAGCATCAAATTCATCATTAATTATTTTCAAAAGTTTATCTAAAATTGCCTTCTGATCATTCAGATAATCAGCAATAGGACGAATATTAGCAGTATTAACTTCGCTTACTTTCTTAAAAACGAATTGATTTTAGTATTCATAGTCTCTCCCCTCTTTTATTCTTATAATGCGCCACGCATCTTATACAGGTCATATACAACACGAGTATCAAGCTCAAGCTCTGTTGCATATGTATCGCCAACGGCATATTGTCTTATGACTCTTGCACCATGCACAAAACCATCGACTTCAGATTTAACAGAATGTGAAACTTCAGTGGTATTTGCATTCAGGCTCTCATTAGCTTTAATGTAGATACCGTTTACCTGTTCTGTCAGCTCCTTGTAAGCTTCAAGTTTTGAAGCGCGCATTGCTTTTACCTGTTTAATCTGTGCGGTTGATCCAATCTGTCTAGAAATTGACGCATAACCTGTTGCTCTTAGAACCGGATACTCTGAAGGACGAGATACACCGTCTCGTGTCAGACTCAGATTCTTTGATAGGGAGATTGATGAACAGGCCTGTACACCAAGGCTTAGCGCTATCATCAACATTAACAATTTAATNAATTTCATATATCCCCCTAATCACCGGTTCGCGAGTACTGACTCTGATCATGCACATCNCGTACCAACTTTTGTTCATACTGATAAGTATCAGCTGGATATACTACTGTAGTCTTGCCTTTGTTNCCAAAAAAGGTGTTNTCTTTGTTGTACATATAAGCTTCATAGTTACCACTTGAGGTGCCAGGTACCTTAGCTCCCTTTACATAGTACTTGCTGTTAAATTCATCGGAATCACTTCT
>JGI24711J26586_10001816_pt1 | contig 15895 bp, 12 predicted proteins | sample BioPla3DNA1_FD_26586 | JGI IMG/M metagenome (IMG submission 26586)
GAAATGCTGCCAGAAGAGCTCAATCAGATGCATTAACCAATGTTTCAGTTGCTAATCCTCTTGCAATACATGATATTGTAAATGGAATGATTTACTATTCTCAGTCAGATAAAAGATGGCAGGATGTTCCTTATGGAAGTGGTACTATAGGAAGTTCTGGTTGTGGACCAACAGCTGCGGCTATGGTGCTTAGCTCTTTAACTAAACAAAATATAACACCTATAGATACGGCAAAATTTTCTATTGCAAATGGATTTAGAGTACCATCTGGAACTGCTTGGGCATTCTTTAATGCTGTTGGTAAACAATACGGTGTAGATATTCAACAAAATGGTAATAAAGATGATATATTAAAAGCATTAAGAAATAAACAACCAGTAATATTTACAGGACGTGGTTCTGCACCATTTACAAAAGGTGGACATTTTGCAGTAGGAACTGGATTAAATGGAAGCAATATTAAAATAAACGACCCAGTAAGTATGGAAAGATCTAAACAATATTCAAGTCAGCAAATATTTAGAGATATGGATTCTGCATTTATTGCTAATAAATCATTAGATCCTATGCAAGATAGAAGANGAGATGGATCATTAATAAATACATCATCATACAGTTCATCTTTTGATTCTAATGAACCTCCATCAATATTTAATTTAATTTCAGAATTAGGTAATGTGTTAAATTCTAGCTTTGATAGATTATTTGGATTTGACCCAAATAGCGAATCAGGTACAGCTGAACCTACATTATATAACAGTTATGGTCCAGTAGCAATATCAACTCCATCAGGCTCATTAGTATCAGATAATCTTGTAAACTTCATTAAATTAAAAGAGGGATTTAGAGCAGAATTATATAAAGATTCTGGCGGTGTTCCCACTATAGGATATGGTACAACATCAGGACCTTTGTTACAAAAAGGTATTGTAACTAAGGAAGAAGCTACTGCTGCTCTTTTAGAAGAACTGAACCAAAAAGCATTAGAAGTTAAAAAACAATTAGATGCTGATGGTATAACATTATCACAAAATGAATTTGATGCATTAGTATCATTTGCTTATAATGCTGGTTCTAATGCATTAATTAACAAAACACAAATATATTCTAAAATAAAAGAAGGTTTACGTGGTGAAGAATTAAGAACTATAATTACTAATACGTATATTAAAGATAACAAAGGTAATGTATTAGAAGGATTGATTAAAAGACGAAAAGAAGAAGCAAGTATATTTATAGATGGAAAAGCTGCAGGATATGCAAGTGGTGGAAATGGATTAAAAGCTCCAGCACATATAGAAAATACTCCATCTGGTGGAATATTAACACGAGCAAAATCAAATTCAGCTAAACCTAATATCATGGGTGGATTTGGTCTTGATAGTAAAGCTTTGAGGCAGTCTCTTGGTAGTGGTTTTGGAAAAGCTGATAATGAAATGCGTAAATATAGAACTACTAATACAAATGTTATGGGTGGAAACGGTAAAACAATTTCATCCAAAGTTTCTAAAACTACAAAGGCATCAAATAATAATAATATATTACCATACAAATCAGATTCATCTTTAACAAATGTGTCTGCTAATACTTCTGTAACTATAGAATTAATTAAGAGTATAATAAATGTATTGATAAAAATATCATCAAATACAGATAATTTACAAAAGATTGTAGAATTACTGGCAAATGTATTAGATGTAAAGATTCCTAAAGAACAGATACAAAATGTTAAGACATCTACAGGAAAACAGGACTTAACAAATCTACTATCATCATCAGTTAATAATAATACTATCGATAATTCTTCACTGTTACAAATACTAAATGCTTTAGCTTCAGAATAAATTTTATATGTTGAAAGGGTAATTCCCTTTCAACATATAATTAATTAAATTAGGAGGGATTATTATGGCTATAAAATATCAAGTAATAGGTACATATACAATATGGATACGTTCTCAGTATGCAAGTGGTGCTAATATTGGATTATTACGTGGTGGAGATATAATAGAAGCATTGGAGGTTAAAGGTAATTGGGTAAAACATAATAAAATAGGAAAAATAGGTTGGAGTGTAATGGTAGAAAGAGGAAAACCGTTAATGAAATTAATAGAATCTACACCTGTAACTACAAGTACACCTCCACCACCTGCACCAAAACCTGAAGAAACTAAATTTGAACCTATAGATTATACAAAATTACAAGCAGAGTTAAACGCTGCTAGTGAACAAAATATAAATAATTTTATAAAAGATGTTAGGGGTATATATGGATTACCATATCAATTTATGGAATCTGTTGATAGAAGAGTTACTGGTAGTGAATTTGGTAGAAAATATGCAGAAAAGATTATTACAAATATGCCATTATTATTAATATCACCAGGAAAACCAAAATTTATGAAAGCATTTACAGTTGAAGAAAAAGAAGATATCTTAAAATATATTAAAAATAAAGATNCAAACTTTATTGATGAAATAATATCTGGAAAAGGACGATATTATTCATTTGAATTTAATTATAAAGAATTTTATCAAATATTAAATCCTATGGCTCAAATGATGGCGAGATTTTTAAATATTCAAGATAAAACAATAGATGGAACAAAGCTAAATAATTTTAAATGGCAGAATTATACCAATTCTACTTTTAAAAGTTTCATAAATGCTCAAGAATCATTAGCATTTTATTTAGATTCAGAAACTCAGATAACAGAATCATTTTCAAACTCAACAGGACAAAGCATGTTATCTGGTACAGTAAACCAATTATCAGATACTGCTAGAGAAATACAATTTTTAATAGGTGGTATTTCTGGTGTAGAATTTGAAGCATTAGATCCAAATGCTCATGAAGAAACATTAAAACAACTTGATGAATTTAGTAGCAAGTATTTAAAGAAATTCGCTCCTGATTCATTAATAAATAGATTACAATCTGGACTTTTAACTGTTGCATCGGGAGGTAAATTGTTATTTCCAGAAATTTGGAATGATTCTTCATTCTCTAGAACATATTCAGTAGAAATTAAATTAAGAACTCCTGATTCTGATAATTTTAGCTGGTTTATGAATATAGGATTACCAATGTTAGTATGTATAGCATTAACAGCACCACAGCAAATGGATGCTAATTCATATAAAGCACCGTTTCTTGTTAGAGCATATTATAAAGGATTTTTTAATGTAGATATGGGTATAATAACAAGTTTAAATATAGCAAAAGGAANTAGTGCTAAATGGACTGCTAATGGATTACCTACAGAAGTTGATATAGCTATGGATATAAAAGATTTATATGAAGTATTTATGGTAACCCAATCCAAAGATGATGGAATTCTAGTAGGGGCCAAAAAGATTATAAATAACACATATCTTATGGGTTATTTAGCTAATATGTGTGGTATAAATATTAGTAAAGTAGATATAGAAAGAGCTGTTGATNTTTATANAAACCTAATTGTTAATAATGTAACTGATAAATTATGGTACGATAAATGGTTAGGTGCAAAACAACGACTCAGTAATATCGTAAATGATGTTCTAAGAAAATAACAAATTACAATTTCTCCAACATATAAGTAATATATGTTGGAGACAATATTTATATTTAAAGGATGTGTTATTTTGAAGAGCAGAAAACAAAAACAATTAGAATATGAAGAAAAATTTTCAGATATTCCGAAGGATTATACTGAAAGATTATTATGGATGTATGATAAATATAATATAAATGATAAAAAGGCTGAAAATATTATAGCTAAAAGAAATGCTATGGTTCAATCATTAGAGTATGGTGATTTATTTATAATACTTTATGAGAACCCTGAAGGTTCTCCAAGACCACGTTTTAGATTAGTCAATAGAAAAAATTTTATTAATGAAGCAATGACTAATGGACAATTTGTTCATGTTTATTCAATAACAGGAAAAGAAGATAATATGTTTATGAAACGATTAATAGATAATGATCTAATAGCTATTAGTAATATGATATTTACTCCATGTATTGTAGAATATAATGCTTATCTAAAAACACCATCAGTATTTAATGCTGAGGATAAGTTCTTAGCAGAAATAGGTTTAATAAGACCTATTACAAAACCCGACTGGGATAACATAGGAAAGAAATATTCAGATATGAGTAATCATAATTTATGGCTAGATGATACTTTAGTTATATCTGGAACTGTAAATAAATTTTATTCTATCTTGCCAAGAGTAGAAATAAAATTAAGATTTTTAAATATGCTCTATAATAAATATCAATATAGATCTATATCTAATAAAGTTGAAGATGAGGTTAAATATTTTAATGGGTAAATAATATTTTTGAAAGAAAAATAAAATATTTTTTAGGGGGAATAAACAAAATGAACACAACATTCAAATATATTTCAAATATAAGAAGATTACTTTACGATAAATTTTATAGCGATAATAATAACATTACAAATATAATAAATAGTATTTTAGAAAATTTTGAGCTGTTCTCGATTAATTATAATAGTATAAATCACAGTATTGAATTAAAGATTAAGAAAACTAATATTAGAAAAAATAGTGCATTTTCTCATACTGCAACATATTATTATACTATCTTTAATCCAATATTTCTTAATATATTCTCTACTAATAGTAGATTATTAAAATCTATTATAGATTCTTGTAAGGATGAATATAATCTATGTGGAGACGAATTAGATTTTATATTAAATCCTAACAATATACCTCTATTATTTAATATAACAACAATGAGTGATAATATTATTATTATTTATTTATAGAGGACAAGCTATAATTAATGAATTATCATATAATATAAAAATAAAACTTAATTCTAATTTAATAAAAAACAATAGATATCCCTATAGGAATTTCCTATAGGGATAAATTTTATTTAAGGTTATCTAATACTTTTCTGATATAGCTTTCATCAACATTAACCATCTTACAAGTATTTACAGTTTCAAGTAGAGTATACATAATGGTACAAGTTTCTACAATTTTATCCATATCTAATCTATTATCTTTCATGTATACTTTTTTCATATCTTCATTTACTACACAGCTTTTAGCAACATTGAAAACCATTGTTTCAAATATACTCTTTGGTTTGTTTTCTCTAGCCTCAGCTATTTTTCTCTTGGCTTGAATTTCATAAAATTCTTTTAGTTCTTCATTTTTAGTTGTATTAATTTTTTCTTGAGATTGAGTAATTATTTCTTTGATTTCAGCTTTAGTGCTCATATTATCACTTAGGAAATCTTCTATAGCTGCAGATACTCTCATTTTTATCATTTGACTAGCTTGTTCACAATCTTCCATATCCAATTCATCATAGAAATTTGCTTTAACCTCTGGTGGTATACTGAAATTATCTGGATTTTCAATATTTGATTTTTCACAGATTATATCAGTATACTTATTTACTAATCTTGAAAATTCAGAAAGCATATAACTCTTCATTTTGAAATCTGATAAAAGCTTTTCAACTCCATTTTCTTCAATGAAATCATTTACAAAACTTTTCATCATATTTTCATGTGTATAATCTTTACCAATAAGACTTATAGATTCTTTGTATACATTATATATACATTCGAATAATAAAGCCTTTTTTATTTCTTGTTTAATTTTAGCAGCTTTCATAGCTTTATTTCTATTAGCCATTTGTTGTTCGTAAATGTTTTGATATTCATCATTTTTAGCTTGATTATCTTCATTTATTACAGATTCGTTTAGTTTATCTAGTCTATTCTGACGTTCTTGTTCTTGAAAATATAAATCTAAATATTCTTTACTTCTTGTAAACATATTTTGTTCCTCCTTTATTTTATTATTTCTATGTTAAACAAGTGTAATATTTATATCTGGTTTTAAGTTATCTAAAGTATTTATATTGACAAACTCGGGTACATCATCAACATTATCCAAATCCAGTCTTTGTAAATATTGATATAATGCATTGTATTCATTAATACCAATAAATTCAATATACTTAATATATTGAGAAAATTTATTAGTAAGAACTGTAGTAAGATTTGTCATATGGATATCTCTTATCTCATTTAAGTTTTCAACATAGTCTTTTATTTCTTTCTTAATATAGTCAATTGCATTAGTGTCAGTATCTTCAGATAATCTAACCTTAAAGTTCAATGTTAGATTTACTCTATCTAAATAAGTATCATTATGACCAATTTTAAATAGTTTGGATTTTCCATAAGTATTAAAGAATTTCAAATCAATACCAAAAGAATTTTCTAATACTTTTAGAGCTTCATCTATATATACTTTTTTATATTGAAGATATTTCATAAACTCTAGACATCTATCTACATTTGTAATATAAGAATATCTGATTAGTGGAACGCTTTTTATTTCATATCTAATATTATTAGTACCAACTTCTCGATATACACTAACATATGATTTTATTATATCAGAATAATTATAGAAGAAATGCATATCATTTAATGTTTCATAAATATTAGTTAAAGTATATCCATCCATATCTGGAACCAAACCATCATCGGCTCTTCCATATTCTTCTTCTAATTTTACATACATGTATACTGATATTTTGAGTTTGTCATTAAAATATGCATATACATTTAAATCTTGACCANATTGCATAATATTATTTATTTTTATTTTATTGTCAATGCTAATTAAGTTATCAGTTTCTAATGTAAACTCAATATTATACTTATGAGTATAATTATCAACAGATATAACTTCACCTTTAATATAATACTTCATAGTACCATTATCTANCATCATAACTGGAACCATATTACAATTAATAATATTATNATTATGATCAGTTTCTACAATATTATAATCTGAATCAACATTTTGGCTTACGGACATTGTATACTTATATTTTGTATTATCTTTTATAAATAACTTATTAACTTTGAAAGATGATGTTATGAATTGAATTGGAGAATTTTGATTAATATATTTAAATTTAAATAATGAGGATTCATTTATATTATTTAAATAATAAGATATACTTAAAGGTTTCTTATTTACAACTAATGTAAATGGTGATGAATATACAAAATTATCTTTTTCATGTTGAATAGGATTGATATCTTTTCGTAATGTATATTTATCATTCTTTAATGCTATTACTTTTCCTGGATTTAATATACATCTTTCATTATTAATTATATCAAAATCTCTTTCACCTAAATCTATATCTATAGTATTGGTTGGGATTACATTATTATAATCATCTTTTAATAGCATATACGCATAATACAAATGTTCTAATTGATTATGTCTTCTCTTATAGAATTTAAGTTTATTATTATCAAGATTATTAAAGAAATTTTCAAGATCAGCATTAGTTATTATAGTATTTCTTGCTAATATTTCTTTAGGAAGTATTTGTTTAATAGTCTCTATAGTTTTACCATCTGAACCATATACAGAATCGGATATAGGTTTAATTAATGCAGATAAGTTTCTATAATTAAATTTATTTGAATATAATGTCTGAATTATATCATCATTATATCTAAATACACCTTTACTACCTTGTGTAGTCTGTAATAGTATTGCTATTTCTGCATTTATTTTTGGTATATAACTATTTCGATCAAATCTTATTCTAATTGTATTATAATCTAAGAACGAGAAATAACAATAATCTTTAATACCATTTGTTGCAGTACCTTCATATAATGGAGTAAGATAGGTTTCTCNATTAGAATCTTTAACGAGCACATCAAAATTCGCAAATTGTGAATCAAATTCAAAATCTACAATTTTATTTTCTAAGATATTATTAGATATAATCTTTTTATATATATTCTTATTTTCAACTTGTCTTATTCTACAAGTAATAAATACGAACTTATCACCATTTATATTTAAATATATTGGTGGTTGTAAATACGGATTACTTATATCAGAAAGTCGATTTATTCTATTTATATCATACATTGCACTGTATACAATTTCATTAGAAGCTAATACATTTCTTGTTATAATTATATCGTAATCTAAATGAAATTCTATATCTTGAATATTGATACTTATATTTTTATCGAGAATAAATTTATTCTTTATCATATTATTAGATAATTCATTCTCTATAAACCCTATCATTACATCCATATATGCAGGTATTGCATATATATCTTTTATATTGTACATAGTTGCATAAGATAGTATACTCTTTTCGAATTTTGCACGAGTGGTAATAGCTTCATTTCCTAATTCAGATGAAGCTAATATTGCATTCTGAAGAATAGAGGTATGTGTTTCATTCATATACCCATATATTCCCATCATTAGAGTATCTTCATCTATATCATCCATATACTTCTTTTGAATCTCATCAACAAATGATGATATATTATACACATCTGTTGTTATATTACTCATATTAAGTCCTCCTATCTCCATTTTAATTTATAATAAGAATATTTACTTATAGAAGATTCTGATTTTGGTACATATTGTATATAAGGCATATTTACAAATCTACCATCAACCATATTAATAGATTTATTATATAATGGTATATTTGCATTACTAGATGCATATGATGAGGTCAAATAATTAAAGTCAACTAAAATTGATGGGTCCATATCTTCAACAAAATCAGCATTAAATGATAATGATATTGGTATATATCCTTCTTTGTAATTAAAATTAGAGAATATATCTCTAGGTACATTTTTGATATATACACCATATAATTTAGCATAATATAATATTGTCTCCCCGTCTTCACCTACAATAAATTTATATACACATACTTGATCATGAAGAATTTTATTTATAATATATCTATCACTAGGAGGAGATACTTCTCCTGTTACTTTTCGTCTTGAATACTCTTCCCAAGTTTTAGCTAATAAATATATTTCAAGGTATTTAGAATCTAAAAATTCCATTGAAAATTCATGTGTAGAATCTAATGCCATCCATCTATATTTTATTAATTCACCGTAAGCATTAGCTCCTGTTTCCATTTCTAAAGTATCTAACGATGGTAAGTCCAATCCACCATTTGAACGATTAGTTAAAATATTTATAAATGGACTTGGATTGCCTTTTGTACTTATTTGTAATTGTTGTAATATCGGATTAAATCTTTCATGCATTTCTTTAAAAAAAGGTATATTTGATAATTGTAGATTTAATACAGAAGGATTCCCTTCTTTAAACAAATGTAAGTCTGGTTTTGTAAAAAATGTATATTCTCTAGCATATGTTACAGCATCGTGAGGATTTATTACACCAAATCTAGAAAATTTTGTATAATTATTAATTTCAACTCTAGGGTGTATTCCGGCATTTCGTAATTCATTTATAATATCATTAGATGTTATCTTCATAAAAGTCATCACACCTTTCTATAATAAAATAATTCTTAATGTAATGTTTAAAGTCCTAAATCATAATTTAATTATATATTATATATGTGTATAAAATAAAGAATCTATGAATTTATATGTACTTATTAAAAGAATCCCTCCCACCTAACAATATATTAAATACATTATAATTAAGGGGGATTTTAAAATGAGTATATATGATATTTATAGAGGAACGAATGATTTTGGTGTTACTGAGGAACTTGCTAAAATAGAATATAAAAAACGAGAAAAGGAGATGCTTGAATCTTATGATAAATTAGTTCAACAACACCTCGGAAGTTTTATAGATATTCAGGGATATATATGTGTAAACGGATGCCCCGTTAATATAAAAACAAGGATTATTAGGTTTTAATTAAAATAAACTTATAAATTCATAGTTCTTTATTTTTTCTTTTTTATATAATAACCCAATCACAAATCAAGTAATAAGTATTTATTTTTTTAACATAAGAATAAATAATTAAGAAAAGGAGGCCAAATGAATGGATTATCAAATACATGAAACAGTTATTAGAGATATTGTAGACATAATATCTGATGTTAAAAAATCTGACGAAGTAGAATGGTTAAGAAACCGAAAAAGAAGTTTTAGCTCAATAGCTAAAGCATCAGCTAATCTTACACTAGTATTTCCAGTGCTGGTAAGTAAAAATATGAATATAGAAAACGCCAGTATGATATCCAAGGCTATTGAAAGAAAAGCAGTAACTATGTTACAAATGTTATTTAGTGCAATAAACATTACAGATTCTAAGAACGGTATTGATTATCTTAAGAATTTTCATACTAATTTAAAAATTGATGATAATATAACTGTTGACGATTTTATAGATATAATGGATAAATATGTAGCAGAAAATACTGAATTATTATCTCACGATAATAGAATGCTTTATGAGCAAGTAAAACAAGATTTAAAGAATATTAATTTTATTTTACCTGATAGTATTAATGAATCATCATTAAATAATTACAAGATTTACCCTCAATCATATTTTAGTGAATCTATTATATTAAAAGAGGATACAACTAAAACAAATACAACAACTGTAGATAGAAATATTTGGGCACAAGGTTGGAATCCGTATGTGAATGATCCATATAATCCTGCAGGATATTCAAAACCGATTTATGATAAAGACGGAAAATTATTAGGATATGAACCTTCTAAAACTATAAATAGTGTACTTGGTACCAGAAAGGATACAACTACTGTAACTTATACTACCAAAGATCCAAGAGATATACAGGCTTTGACTAAAGATAAATTAGCCGCTATGAAATCTANACAAGATTTAATCAGAGGTCAATTGCTTGATACTGATGTTAAAAAAGCTAATGAATTAATCCCATCTATGATGGTAGTAAATTATATAAATACATCAACAGGTAAACCAATTCCAGATCAAATGGTTATNGGAGTTAAAGCTAAAATATATGCTCTTGATTCAGTTGATATTATTAATAGAATAAAAATAAAGAATCAAGATCATCGTGGTTTATTAAAGTTCATAAAAGCTACTACTAGAGAAATAAGTTTCTTTAAAGATTTCTTATTTGCTATAGATAAAGCTAAAATTGATGCTCTTTCTCAATCAAGAAGGGGTTCTTCTTCTAAATTGTGGAAGATATTAGAAAGACGTTCTACTAAGAGTAAAATTAGAAGAGCTATGGGTAGAGTTAATGATGCTAGTGCAATAAGTACATTAGTTATTACTCAAGAAGAAGTAGAATACTTAAAGAAGACTGAAAATATTAACTTAGAAAAACCTAAAGTTATTAGACCTATTATGGAATCTTATAACCTAATGGGATTCTGTATAGTTGATGAAACTATGGAAACAGCTAAATTTATATTTGATACAGGTAACGATATATATGAAACTATGTCATTTACATTATTAGAAAGAGAAACTTCTGATAATGGTTATAAAAAGGTAATAAACCTTATGACAAAAATAGCTAGATAAGGAGGTGAATATTTTGACACAGTTTAAAATTGCAGGATTTGACCAAGTCATAACTGAGTATTTTGATATTGCTCATCATGAAACTAGAAAAATATTATTAGCGATTGATGAAGCAGATCAAAATCAAATTCTTACTAATCTAACTTCAAAACTATATGATAATATAGTTACAAAAGTTGATGATATCGATTTTGGTACTATACCAGAATCCAAAGGTGATATAACTAAAATAGAAAACTATGATAAACTAAAAGAATGTGTTCAAATAATACATGATCTTCTTGTTGAATATAAACAGGATCTTGCTCCAATACAAACTATTGAAGATGCAATAAGAAATGTTGAATCAAGAAGAGAATTATTTGAAAAAGGTTTTAGACATAATATTGAATTTATCATGGTTACTTATTGTTCTGTAACTCTTGCTATAGTAAGTAGCGTATCATTTATGATTGCTTCTTGTATAGAATTCATCAAATCTCCTAAAGAAGAAACATTTGATGTAATAATTGATAGAGCTGCAGTAAAGAGAACTAATCAAAATTTACTATTTAATAATCTATCTAAGTTTAATAAAGCTTGTAACAAAAATCAAATAGATAGTAGTTTAGAGTTTTTAACAAAAAATAATGTTAAGAACTTTACAGGTGTTGATATAGGAGTTATAGCTGGAGGTATGGCTATTATTGGTATATTATTCAACATAATTCCTATAATGAGAGAATTAATATTCTTCTTCTATTATAGTAGAGTAAGAGTTTCAGATTATTTTGACATTCAAGCAGACTTATTGCAAATGAATGCTTATAATGTTGAAAACAATGAAACCGTAGATAAGGAAAAGCGAGATAGTATATCTAAAAAACAATATAAGATAGCTGATATATTTAGAAGAATAGCTAATAAAATCGCTATATCAAATAAAGAGTCTGAAGTAAAAGCTACTAAAGATTTACAAAATGAAAATAAAAAATATAAGATTGATGATGTGACAGATACTATGCCGGATTCTGCATCATCAGTATTATTCTAATTAATAATTATTAAGATTTAAGCATAATAATATATTACTATTACAAACATATAAATAAAAAGTTTAAAACTTACAATATAAAATTTTATGAAAGGAATGATAACAAAATGGGTGTTTATTCAAACAATAGAACACAATTAGGAATGTATGATAGTAATGAAGTCTTTACTAATGAAAGTTATGGTCATCAGACAGGACTTCTTGAAATGTTAGTTGACAATATTAAGAATGACCAAGCAATATTTGAAGCTGTTATCACAAATGACTTTAGAGAAGCAGCAGGATTATTAACTGAATCTGCTGATATTATCAATGAAGCTGGAAATTTCATAGACAAGGTAAAGGAATTTCTTAAGAAGTGTTGGGAAAAGGTTAAAGGCATTTTCAAATCCTTTATAGTAAAAATTAACAATGTTATCATAAGAGATAACAAAGAGTTTGTTAATAAGTATAAGAGAGAAGTTCTTTCTAAGGATCTTTCAAAGATGAAATACAAGTGGGCTAAACCAACTGATGAGTTCTTCGGTGCAAAGGGTGGTGATGTTGTTAATGTANATGAAGTAGCAAAAGAAACTAACACTAGGTTTATGCGAGCAACTNTTACAGATTCTGAAAAAGAACTTGAAAAAACTGAAGATGATATTAATTCAGGAGCTTTACTTAAAGAAATATTAGATAATGACCCTGATACTTATAATGAGGACTTCCATAAAGCATGTTTTTATGATGTTAAAATAGAAGAAGGTCTAAATACTTCAGATCTTTCAAAAATCATGGCTATGCTTGTANATTCATCAGATGCTCTTAAAGGAGTAAAGACAACTGAAACTGCTTGTAATAAATACTTTAATCTTATGTTCAGGACTGTAGATAGTGCTAAAAATGCATTATTAAAGAAAGTTCCTGGAGATGATGCAGCAACTTTATCATTAAAGAGACAAAATATTGGATATAAGATAATTCAANTTGCTCAAACTGCTAATACAAAAATTATTAGTGCAGTTATGCGTGAAACTAAATATCATATTGCTCAGTGCAGAAGAGTATTTGCTCAAGCAGCAGCTTTTAATCCAAAGTCTGTTAGAGTTAGAGAAAATGCTTTATTAATAGAAGCTGTTGGTGAGGCAGCAGAATACGAAATAATGTCTTCATTTGAAGATTATGAAGAATAAGAAGGAGGAGACAATAATGGGAGTTTATACAAGTAATGCAAGTGTAAATTTTGATACAGACAGCTTTATTGAATGTCAGTATGAACCAGGTATCGAAGCAGCATATAATATTGTTGCTGAAAGTGAAGCAAACTACAATGCAATTATGCAAGCTGTAGGTATTCATGAATTAGCTGTTTTTGAATCTACAGGTGCTGAAATGATTTATGAGGCATCTGATGTAAAAGGATTTAAGGAAAAAGTAAAACAGTTTATACGAAATATATGGGAAAAGATCAAAGGACTATTCAGAAAGTTCTTTGCAATGCTTAATAGTTTCTTAAAAACTGATAAAGAATTTATCGATAAATATAAGAAGCATTTACTTCAGGTAAATACTAGAGGCTTTAAGTATAAGGGTTTCGTATTTACAAATCTTAGCTATGACTTAAAAGCTGCTTCAGATAAAATGGAAAACTTATTTGAAGATAAAACAGATACTGAACTTAATGCAGACGATAAAGATGCAATTGTAGAAAGTATGAGAGGTGTAATTGATAATTCATCTTATAATGCAGGAGAGTTTTCTAAAAGATTATTTAAGTTCTTTAGAAATGAAGAAGAAGCTAAAAGAGAGCTATATAAGATCTCTGTAACACAGGAAATATTGAACATTTCTGACAATTCCAGATTAAAGAAGGAAGCACAAAATGCTTATTCTGATTTGGAACGGGTTATAAAGAACAAACTTAGAGAAGTTGAAAACGGAGGAAACGAGATCATAAGGAAAGCTAAAACTGAAGACGAAATTAAAAAGGCTGCTAATGACATTAAGAGTTACTCAAATTCAGTATACTTCATAAAGGAACAGTTAAACATTCTTCAAATAATAAATGGAGCTAAGCTACAAGCTATCAAGGGTCAAAACAGACAATCTAAAGCTATATGTGTAGCTCTTATGAACTACAAGCCAAAGAATGAAAGCTATAGCTTTGAAGATTCTATGAATGAATCATTCCTAAGCGGCGTAACACTTAGATAGCTTTAATAAGAGATTACCATAATGGTAATCTCTTTTATTTATTAAATTCTTACGGAGGTGTAATATTTATGTTTGATCTAAAAGTATTAGCTCAACAAGATTTTAATACTAGAAATATACTAGAGTATTCAAACATTGAAGAATCTTTCTTCTTAGAATCTCTACAATTTATATCAGAAAATATGAATGAGTATAGAGATGCTAATAAGACTTTATATAAAAGTATATTAGAAAGTCAAAGTAATCAAGAAATTATAAACGAATCATTTAATGATTTCTTTCAATCAGTAAAAAAGATTATAGATAAATTTATAAAGTATATAAAATCCCTATTTGAGAGATTTGTTATAGCCCTTAATAAATTTATCTCTTCAGATAAATTTATTCTTAAACATAAAAATGACTTAATGCAATTTACCGATGTATATAATTTCACCATCAATGGTTTCAATTATACATTTGCTCCAGAAATACCTCTTGTAAATGCACAAGCTAGATTTGAAGAAAGTTTTGTTAAGTTAGACTTTGCTGAACTTCAAGGTATAACAGATCAAAAGACTCTTTTAAAGATGATTAAAACTAAATATAATGATCTTATAAATCAAATAAATGGCGAATGGTATAATAAATTTAGAGGTGAAATAATAGGAAAAAATCCTATTGAACAAGAAGATTATGCTGAAGAGCTATCAAAAGTATATAGAAATGGTGAAATCCATCCAGAAATAATTGAAGTTAATAATATATTTATTATTAATGCTTTTTCTAGATTTGAAAACTTTAAAAAAGTAGAAAATGAGATTAAAAGGACCAAAGAAAAATTAGAAAAAGACTACGAAAACATTAAAAAACATATACAGAATATAATTAAACAAAATTCTACTAGAGACATAAATAAGCTTATCAGTCTATCTATAAACTCAGAATATGATAAAGTAGGGACAGGAACTTTAAATGTTTCAACTGAAGTTATGAATCAATTAGACTTATTCATAAAGAAAAAAGTTGAACAAATAATGGAAATGTCTAGTATACATTCATTAGCATTTTCATATAAATTAGATGCTGTTAAAGAATGCTATAAACAAGATAAAGCTGTTTTATACAGAGCATTATCGATAATGGCAAAACCTGTAAAAGAAAATGCATTTTTTTAGAGTATTAATTTATAAATAAAAATAAACTTTGTACAGGATTAATAAAATATAATAATGTCATATATCTTTGGAATGATAAATTATATACATGTTTTTATAGTTTATCAGATTGTCCTGGCACTCCTGTATTTTTTT
>JGI24711J26586_10001823_pt1 | contig 15847 bp, 13 predicted proteins | sample BioPla3DNA1_FD_26586 | JGI IMG/M metagenome (IMG submission 26586)
TAGAAAAATAATACATTTTTTCGATAATTGATAGTAATTTGACATTTTAAAGGTTATTGAAGGGAGTAATTTTAATTATCTAGAATTCCACTATCTGAACGATTAGAAGTGTTGAGGCAAGGGAAGATATTATAATAGAAAAAATTCATAAATCTGCAAAAACTGGAATCAAGCTTCTGAAAAACACGGAGCGAAACCTCTGAAAAAACCGGAATAAACCTTTTACAAAACATCAAATTTAAATATGATAAAGATGATGATTAATCTTTAAATTTTCTTTTACGCCATAATAAAAAGTCAGAAATTTGACCTTCTGANTTTTTTATTTCTAATACATTTTAACTAGATGCTATTTCATTACGATGAGTAATTAATGACTTTTATGGATATCGGTTAAATATTAAGATTATGTTGAAAGTCTTATGTTACTTAATACATGTGCGACAACGAGCCCATGGCTAAGAGATATTGGTGAATCGTGGAATAAAGCAGGGGCAACGGGAGATGGCCACGCTTATTACTTATCAACGATTCCGTTAATTTATTCACCAGCTTTCTACACGAAGAAACTTGACTGGATGAAAAAAAGAGAAGCACTCTTAACACCATTTTTCAGTAATAAAGTTGTTGTTGATGGCTTTATTCGCTTAACGAATAGCGCTGTTAGTCACGATGTAAGAGATAGCTTAAGTAAAATCGATGTACCAACATTTATTATAAGCGCAAAGCAAGACTATTTAACCCCAATTGAAGATCAATACTTGCTCGCCGAAAAAATGCCGAATGTGAGCCATATCACGATTGAAAATTCGGGTCACGCTAGTATGTATGAGCATCCTGGTCTATTTGTGACGCTAGTCCTTGGCTTTGTCAACAAAAAAGCAAAAACATATACTATTTAAACACTAACGCATAAATTTATTTAGCGTTACTGTTTGCAAAAACAACCAGTAACGTGCAAAACTTTTAAGTATAATATTCTAATAATTAAAAGGCGCATATTTGCCTTAAAGCCATATAAACCTATTACGGGTTAAAATGGCTTTTTTTCTTGTATTTCGCACTTTGTAAAAAAGTTGATAATTATTCAAAAGATAAAATGCGATTATTAGCAAGATATGTTTTTATATTATTGCTTTTCTGTTTGTTAATTGTCGGGATGTGGATTTTGTTATAAACATATTTAATTTATTATTAACATCTATTTTTAAGTAATGTTCACTTAAATTCGTTATAATGTTGGCGGTAATAGTCATGAAAAATAATTTTAAAACAGTTTTAATTAAAGCCTTAAAGATTATTGCTATATTTGTTGGCTATGCTGTTTTAGCAGCTTTAATTTATCTATTTTTTTACTTAAACGGTTATAAAAGTTTAGACGATATTCGCGGACTTATTGATAATGCGGGAGCATGGGCGTGGTTAATCTTTTCAATTATTCAAATCTTTTCAACGGTCGTGCTTTTTATTATTCCCGCACAAACGACGGCCTTTATTGTCTTAGCCTTAGCGCTTTTTACTCCGCTTGAAGCTTTTCTTTTAGTAGCGATTAATACACTTATAGCGTCGCTACTTAATTTCTCTGTTGGTAAGTTATTTGGCAAAGTAATTGTACAGAAAATTATTGGTGAAGAAACAATCATTAAATATCAAGAAAAACTTGAGACAAAAGCAAAAATTTATTATCCAATTATGATGCTTTTTCCGTTTTTTCCTGATGATGAAATAACGATGCTTGCTGGTCTTACTCCGATGACTTATCGCTATTTTATCCCCGTGACTTTTGTGACGCGTTCAGTGGGAATTGCGACCTATGTTTTTTTAGGTAGTACTTTTAATTATCAAAACTTTACGGTGCTCCACTGGTATCAATTTATCGTAATTATTGGCCTCCTTTTATATCTTGTTTTTTTCCTTGCGGATAAACTTGAAAAATATCTTGAGTCAACCCCGCTCAGTAATTTTTCTTTTTGGCGGTGGTCAACACGAAGAAAACGCTAAATATATACACGTATTAAAATAAGCTTTTATAATTTGCGTAATGAACAATTATGAAAAATATTCACTTTTGTGGACTTTCAAATTTTTTCTCGTATATAATTAGATGGCTATTAAATATTAATAGCGCTACAAAAGGAGAAATTTATTTATGAAAAAATTTAGTATTGTTGTTAACTCTAGTGTTGACTTAACTGAAGAGTTACGGAAAGAGTTAGACTTAGTAGTTGCTCCGCTTAAGTTTATTATGAATGGTCAAGAGTTTATTAACTATTTAGACTATCGTAATTTAGGAGTCAAAGAATTTTATCAAAAGTTACGTGATGGTGTTGTCGCTACGACATCGCAAGTAAACATTAATGAATATGTTGATATTATTGAAAAAGAATTTAAGAAAGGTAATGATGTTTTAATTCTTTCACTTTCAAGTGCACTTTCAAGCAACTATAATAGTGCACGTCTTGCTGTTGATATGTTTAAGGATCATCCTGAACATAAAGTTTATCTTGTTGATACTTTAACAGCATCACTTGGTGAAGGCTTAGTCGCTTACGCTGCTTCAATGAAACGAAAAGAAGGAGCGACACTTGAAGAAACTTATCAATTTATTGAACAATTTAAATACAATGTCTCAACGTGGTTTACGGTTGATGATTTAATGTTTTTAAAGCGTGGTGGTCGTTTAGGTGGAGTGTCTGCTATATTTGGTACACTTTTAGCAATTAAACCAATCTTACACATTGACCTTGAAGGGCGTCTCATTCCAATCGAAAAAACACGCGGTCGTAAAAAAGCTTTACGCATCATTGCCGATAAAGTTAAAGAAACTTATGACCCAAGTCTCCCTAATTTCTGTTATGTTGCGCATAGTGATGACGAAGAAGCGGCGAATTTATTAAAAGACATGATTGAAGGCTTAGGAATTGGTTTAAAGGTTACTTTAGTAAATTATGTTGGACCAGTTATTGGGGCGCATGTCGGCCCAGGCACGATTGGTGCATTCTTCTTTGCAAAACNCCGTTAAATTTGATTTAAAAGTAACGAAAGGCTTGCAAATTGTAAGTAAAATTCATAAACGAAAGAAACAATTAACTTGTTCATTGAATTTTATGTTAAGTTAATTAAAAAGTCTTTGTTATGAAAATATTATTAGCAAAAGTGCAAATTTATTAATTTGCTATAATTTGATTATGAAAACTTTGAATGAAGGAGAAAGTAACACGATAAAAAAGCCCGCTAGTGCACTTGAAAAAGTCTTAGTTATTTTACTTGTGGTTTTTTTAGGCGCGACTATAACAATGCTTGTCTTTTATCACTTTGCGCGCTGGGGGTTAGGGCTTAATATTTTTGTATTTTTATTAATATTAATTGTACCAGCGCTTTTACTACTTGGTGTCATCATTATTATCGTCAATATCGCTGGGAAAAGAAATTTTGAAATATCGTGGAAAAGACCACTATTGCCAACATTTATTGTAATTGGTGCGGGAGTATTTTCACTTTTATTCGGGATTGGAGAACGGGCTACTTTTAAAATCCGGTACACTTTTACGATTGAGAAGTGGGCAAAAGCAACACCTGATGAACGTAGTGTTCTAGTTGATTCTTTTCTTGAACAATACGATTTAAATACATTTAATGATGCAATGGTTATTGAATATTTAGGTGAGCCTGACTTTAAAGAAATACTTGAAGTTGGTGAACCCCCTTCATTTGCNGGNTATTATTATATTTATAATCTTGGTTTTGTGCGTGATTTTATTGATCCGACATTTTTTGATATTAAAACTGACGCTAGTGGTAAAGTTGTTTATTACAATGTTAGATATACGTAAATTAGGAGAAGTACTATTTATGAAACGAAAAAAGCAAGTGTTTAGAGCTTCCTTAACTTTTATTGCTCTTTCTTTTTTGCTTATTGGGTCATTACTTAATAATAAAGAAGATTATTTTTATAGACTTAAAGGTGAAACAACTTATTCATGTGCTCTCCCTGCGGGATACGTTGAAATTAACACTATTGCGAGCACTGCTTTAACGCTTACTAGTCACGGTGGCGGTAATGATTATCATAATAAAGTAAACACTGATACTTTTCGAGGTACAGTTACGCGTAAAGCTGGGAATACGGCCTACATTCAGCGGCGTAATCAAAGTAATGGAGAATTAGATAGTCTCTACTTATGGGGTGTGGGAACTTACAGTGACTTAGTACCCGGTGCCGTCATTGATATAAGCGGGGGAATGATTGTTAATTATTACGGTAATCCTGAAATTAAAGGTTTTACTTATACAGTGCCTTTTGCGACTAATCCCTATGGCTACGGACCACTAGTGTATAACAGTGTTAGTGATTTTAACATAAATGCTTTCACGAATATTTATGACAATTCTGCACTTAATTATAGCCGCTTAGTAAAGGTCAAAAATGTGACGCTTAATGCGCTTATTACTGAAGGGGATGCTACTAGTGATTCGTGGACAATTAGAAGTGTAACCTTAAAAGATAAAGATAGCGTAAATACGATGAATGCGATGATTAACACGCAAAATGCCGCAGAAACGAATCAAATTAAAGCATTACTTAATAGTCAATATGAAACAGGATACTTTGATATTACAGGTGTGCTTTTCCGCGAACAAAACATTGATCACTTACGGATTGTAGCGCTCAGTGACTTAAGTTACGAAGGAACAATTATTGAACCAACTTATACTGAGTTACTTATAGATCAAACAACTTTGCCTAGCGTCGGGGGTTACGCTACTGGGAATTATGGAGTAAGAACAATAGGAGAAGCAAAGTATGAATATTACCGTGTCGCTAATACTGCAGATTATACTTTTAAAATGATTGATGAATTTGCCGTAGGTGACTCTACAATTAGTGCTGCCTTTTATAACACAACAAAGATTGATAGTATCGCTAAAATTGAAATTAATTTTAAAAATGATATTAACGCTAGTGAGGGACTACGAGTAAAATACGGTCAAACTTTCGCAGCACTAAGTGAAACATTATTACCCGCTAAAGACACAAATCATACTTACACAATTAAAACAACTAATGCCTATTACTTTAAACTTGAAACTGTTAGTAATGATGCTTATATTAATTACATTAAATTATATTGTGTAGCGCCAACTTACGATCACACTCTATCGCTTTCGCCTTTTGCGACTAGTAAGTCACGTATTAACCCAATCACCTATAGCGGGAGTTTAGTAAGTGGCTATTCAAGTGTAAATGTTCCCTTAGAAATTGTTGAACACGCGACTACTTATAGCGTAGTGACGACTAAAACATACACATATTACAATGCCCAAGATGTGCTTGATGGCATTTATACGGTAGCAGAGTCGGCGCTTACTGATCCAGTTGATGTCGCTAATTACTATATTGCCTTTAAGGAGTTTCCGGTTAATTACTTCTTAAAGGGGAGTATTCCAAGCGAAGCTTACACTACTTTTGGTGATTATTTACGGCAAGTATCCGAATATAATCGTACAGACGGGTACGCACAAGCAGTGCCTTATCGTGATGCTGACCCTTATGATGGGGTTAATCCTTATTACTATGAATTTGATATTGCTCTTCCTGGATTACCTTACTCTACAAGTAATCGCGGAGTGGGTCGTGTTGTCATTTGGCAAGACGGTTTTGATTATACGGGGTACGATTATTCCCCAGTCGCTGTTTACACTGATGACCATTATGCAACTTTCCAAGAGTTTTTAAATTACGGAACTTACGGCGAAAGATTTAACGCCGAGAAGAGTCGAACTGCGTATATTTATAATGCTTATAACACGCTAAGCCCAGCTTAGAAACCTATTTATTTAAATATAAGACTAATAGGAGTAGACCTGCTCCTATTTTTCGTTAAAAACGAAAATCACAAATAATTGAAATTTGCTTTTCACTGAACGACAAAAGAAATAAAACGATTATATGATTGTTTTTATAACTTAAATTATTTAAATAATGATGATTGTATTTTTCTCTCCTAATTTAAAATCTATTTTATAAAAAATAGTAATGTTAAAATTAATTTGAAAGATACAAAGTTAAAATTAACAATTTTTAGACATTAAATATTTATAAGGGGTAATTTTTATGACAAGTGATGACAACAAAAATATTAAGCAAAATTCTGAACCAAAAAAGAATATGTTTGGGCTAGAAATTATGCCTGACTTAGAAGTAAATTTAAGTGAGGCGAAAAAGAAGTCTATTAAGCTGTGGTTAATTATTGGCACGGTGCTTTTACCGTTAATCCTTTTTACTGGTCGCGCAATTATTAATTTTGACGGTGTAGCATTTCTCTTTTTATTAATCTACTTAGGACAGTTCCTTTATGTTACGGAACGATTAAAGCTGTTAATAATACTAAAAGTAAATTCATGCTCCAAAGATGGGCGACGCTTAGTGCGCTGTTGTGTTCATTAATCGGCGGACTCATCTTATTACTTGAAATAACTAAAGTTGAAAAAGAATATAAAGAAGGCAGGGGAAAGATTTTAGAAAAAACACCGACAGAAGCACGAAAAGAAGTTAAAGAAGAAACGCTTGCTACCAAAGAAGAAAAAGTAGCAGTTAAAGAAGAAGTTAAAAGTGCTGAAGTTGTTAGGGAACCCGCTGCCCAAAAGGTAGAAGAAGCGCCTAAAGACACTTATTTACCGCGGTATAATGAACTCCAAGGCCTAATTGAAAATTATGAAATTAATCATCATCTTAATGACTTAAAACGTCTTGTTAATATCGCTAATTATTTAAGTTCTAAAGATTATAAAGATACTGCCGAAATTTATGAAAAATATAGTGTTATCTATCAGCAAAAAGAAAGCGAAAAACAACTAGCGAAGAAGAAAAGAGCNAAAAAGATTGGTGTCTTTGCCATTATTGCCCTTATCCTTGTCGCAGTTATTGTCCCTACATCATTAATTGTTCCGCGCATAACTGAAAACAAACGCTATGAGAGGATTTATGACGAAGTTAAGGAATTATTAAGGAATTATGATGATTCTAATTATAATAAGATTTTAACGATGATTGATGAGTTAGAAGGTAGTGAATATGATAAAGGGGCATTACGTAAAGAATTAAATAATAATCATTACTACACACTGCTTGNTAATACGATAGGAGAATACGGTAAAAATAGAATATATTACGACACTACTATCGAAGATTATCTTGATAAAATAAGCACTTCTTTTAAGAAGGTAAATCAAATTAGAGAAGACTTTAATAATCTTAAAACCTACAAAGCCTATATCTACACTGATCAATCAAGCAGTGCAGACGCGACAGTGTGGGATAGTGAAGGGGCACAAAACCGCACGGCGATTAGAAATATTTACAATAACGCTAATTCATCAGGGTTATGGAATTTTGATTATTATATACAAGATTTAGCGATACCCTATCTTATTTGTAACGCGGAATTTAAAAGCGGAGATTACAGCTTTAAATGGTATAAAGGCGGCACTGATGGGCAAATTAATTTCTATATGCTCGTTCCTTTTAATCCGAGTGAGACTGATACAATTTCCTTTGAGACTTCCTTTAGTGGCGCGGGCTATAAGTATGATAGTGGCAATGAAAAATACGCAAATCAATTCCAATTTTATCTCTATAAAANTACCGAGCGTTACGATTGGTTTAGAATTGATAAAGTAACCTTTGATAAAACAAACGGTAAATTTAAATGTGAAGTATTTTCAAACGTCGATAATTCGACAACAACATTTACCGAAGTTTAATAGTAAAACATTTACTTATAATAATATTCGCACTGAACAAAAACTACAAAAACGTAAGTTTTGTTCAATTGCTCTTGATATTCATGAACAAATATTTTAAAATAGTACTGAACAAAAACTACAAAAGCGTAAGTTTTGTTCAGTGAGGTGTTATGCAAGAGATAAAACGTGATTTATATTTGAATAAGTTAATTAATGCAATTGGCAACCGCATGATTAAAGTAGTGACTGGTATTCGGCGTTCAGGCAAATCATATTTGTTAAATAATCTTTTCAAAAATTATTTATTAGAAAGTGGTGTTAGTGCAGACCACATCATTATTTTAAATATGGATGAAAGGCGAAATATTTCTTATCGTGACCCCGATACTTTAGACGAATACATTCGCAGCAAAATTAAAGATAATGAAATGTATTATGTCATCATTGATGAAGTGCAGTTTGTTGCCGATTTTGAATCAGTGCTTAATGGATTTCTTAATATGCATAACTTAGATGTTTATGTTTCCGGTAGTAATTCAAAATTTCTATCAAATGATATAATCACTGAATTTAGGGGTAGAGGACAACAAATTCGCGTGTATCCACTTTCTTTTAGTGAATTTATGAGTGTCACCACTTTAAGTAAAAGTGATGCTTTAACTGAATATTTACGCTATGGCGGGATGCCGCTTTTAATGTCAATGAAAAGTGATGAAGCAAAGGCGCGTTATCTTAAAGATTTATTTGAGCTTACTTATCTCAAAGACATTATCGAGCGGAATAATGTGCTGCGTGATGATGTTTTGGATGAGCTTGTAAATATATTGGCCTCTGCTGTTGGTTCTTTAACTAGTGTTACTAAATTAACGAATACCTTTAAGAGTAAAGGTGTCAAGGAACTATCGAAAAATACGCTTATTCAGTATTTAGATTACCTATTAGATTCTTTTCTTATCAAGAAAGTTAGTCGTTATGATGTTAAAGGTAAAAAATATATTCAAACTTTAGCAAAGTATTATTTTAGTGATATTGGATTACGTAATGCCAGGCTTAATTTCCGGCAACAAGAAGAAAATCACATTATTGAAAATGTTGTCTATAACGAACTTATAAGACGTGGTTTTAATGTTGATGTTGGTATCGTTGAAATTAGAAATGGAAATGGTATTAAGCGCCTTGAAGTTGATTTTGTTTGTAACGAGGCGAGTAGACGCTATTACATTCAAGTAACGACGCATCTTGATACTAGAGAAAAAACATTGCAAGAACAAAGACCACTGCTACATATTGGCGATAACTTTAAGAAGATTATTATTGTCCGCGATGATATTAAGCCTTGGTATACAGAAGAAGGTATTTTAGTGCTAGGACTTTATGATTTCTTACTTGATAATGATAGTATTCTCTAAACACTTATTGTAGGCTGTTCTTTAATTGGATTGTGCTTAATATAATAAAAAATGAAAGGTTTTTTAATTGTCATTTCTTACATATTCTTTACAAACAAGCAGCAATAAAAGTATTGAACTTATGTTAAAATTATGTGGAATATAGACAAAGGGTAATGTTAGGAGTAATAGTTATGCAAACATTTAATTACATTGGTTTAATTGTGGTAGCGTTACTTTTAATACCTAATTTGATGTACTATCTAAAACACAAAGAAGAAGTTGTTTCTAAAAATGGTATCTTTAAAACTTTAGCGATAATTGGTATCAGTGGATCACTATTTTTTATGGTGATTAATATTCCTTATACTTGGCTACAATTTTATTTTATGTTTGCGCGAGAAATGTACTTTATTAGTAACGTAACACTCGCTATTATTTATGTATTTATTTTCTTAGTAACTTGGGATAAAAAGAGTGTAGTACGCGCGATATTATTAACGATTATTCCTTTTTGTATATTTACTTTTTCAGCGATAATGCTTGGTTGTTTAGATGAAAAAATTACCGCTGTTAACCCGGATTCAAAATTATCTTTATTTGGTCAAGAATATAATCCTGAAACTTATGCAATAGCAAAAGCTGACATGTTAATTAAAGGTGGTAATGCCCAAAACATGAAATTTGGCAATACTTTAAATGACGACCAATTTAGTGGTTATGAATTTGATTATATTATTTCAAATCCGCCATTTGGGATTGATTGGAAAAGTGAAGCAAAGGATGTTAAGAAAGAACATGAAAAATTAGGTTTCAGTGGTAGATTTGGCCCCGGTTTACCAGCAATAAGTGACAGTCAAATGTTATTTATGTTAAATGGTGTCAAAAAGTTAAAAGAAGGAAGCGGAAGAATGGCTATCATTCAAAACGGCTCTTCACTTTTTACTGGTGATGCTGGTAGTGGGCCAAGCGAAATTAGAAGATATATTATTGAAAACGATATGTTAGAAGCGATTATTCAGTTACCAACAGATTTATTTTATAATACTTCGATTACAACCTATATATGGTTAATTACAAAAGGAAAATCAAGTGAACGTATTGGTAAAGTTCACTTGATTGATGCTAAGAATTGTTTTGTCAAAAGAAGACGAAATATTGGCAAAAAAAGAGTGGACTTAGATGACAACGCCATTGAACTAATTCTTAAAGCATATAATGAGTTTGTTAATGGAGAATATCAAGAAGACGAACGAATTGTGGAAAGTAAAATATTTTATAACAACTTTTTAGGTTATAGAAAAGTAGTAGTAGAAACTCCAAAATATCATGACAATGGACAAATAGTTTTTAAAAAAGGAAAACCGGTCTCGGACAAGGAATTAAAAGACACTGAAATCATTCCATTGTTAGATGATGTTGAAACCTTTTTCAAAAAGAATGTTTTGCCATATAAACCAGATTCATGGTTAGATAGGAAACAAGANAAAACTGGTTATGAAATTCCATTCACACGTATTTTTTATAAGTTTTCTCCGCCTAAAGATTCCAATGAAATTTTGGAAGAATTACATGAACTTNAAGAATTAGAGAAGCAACTACTAAGGGAGTTGTCTGATAATGTTTAAAAAAGCTAGGATATATCCCAACATCATAATAGAAAATCGCAAGACACCTATTTTCGAGGGTGTAAAAAAATATTTTTCTACTGGTGGAGTTGAAAGCTTTGAAGATGGCTATGAAATGGTAACATTTGAAAATAGACCCACAAGAGCAAACTTATCCCCTTTGATTAATGATGTGTTAATAGCTAAAATGAAGGGCGCTGAGAAAGTTATATTGATTGATGAAGACAANACCAACTATATTTTTTCTACTGGGTTTTTCCCGATTACAAGCAAAGAATTATTACCAAAATATTTATACTATTTATTTTCAAATTATGAGTTTAATGAAGAAAAAGATAGTTTTTCTGTTGGAACAACTCAACAAGCGATAAATATCGATCATTTTAAAAAAATAAATATTACTTATACACAAGATAAAAAAACTCAAAAGGAAATTATCAATTTGCTAGATAAAAAAATAAAAGGAATTGATGATTTGGTAAAAATACAAATAAAACAAATAGAAAAACTTGAAGATTATAAAAAGGCTATAATTTCTAAAGTAATTAAAAGGGGACTATTAGCACAAGAAAATCTAATAGATAGTGGTATAGATTGGATAGGGAAAATAAGTAATAAAGTTAAAATGGTTTAACCCAAGCAATTAATGATAAGAAAAGAATAATTATTAGCACGATTCAAAAGTTTTTATACGCATATAAAGATTTTGATGAGATGACAGACCGTAATTTTGCGATTATTGTTGATGAGGCACATCAAAGTCAAACTGGACGAAGTGCTAGAACTTTAAGAAAAGCATTAATTGATGAAGGATTAGCAATTATAGAGTACGCGGAGATGGAAGGCATTGATATTGACGAAGTTGATACCGATGATGAGCTAGTGGCAGAAATATTATCACAAGGNCAACATAGCAACCAATCATTTTTTGCCTTTACCGCAACGCCTAAAAATAAAACCATTGAATTATTTGNACGGTATAATAGCGAGACTAATAAACACGAACCATTTCATGTTTATTCAATGCGGCAAGCAATAGACGAAGGATTTATCCTTGATGTTTTAAAGTATTACACAACAATTGAAGATCAATTTAAACTTATAAAAACAACTAAAGAAAATCCTGAACTTATTGAAGNAAAAGCAATGNGGGAATTAGTTGATTACTATCNCAAGCATGGTCATACAATTGCTTCTAAAACAAAAGTAATCATGGAGAATTTTATTAACAATGGTCAATTTAGAATTGGTGGGAAAGCAAAGGCTATGGTTGTTGCTAGTTCGCGCGCTAATGCGGTTCGTTATTATAAAGAAATCAAAAATTACATGGCAGATCACCCTCTCGAGACGCAAAATATTGGTGTACTCATTGCTTTTTCGGGTGAAGTGAAAGTTGATGATATTGCTTATCGTGAAACAGAAATGAATAGATATGGTTCAGGCAGAAAAATAAAAAGTGATCAAGAACTACGGAAGGCATTCAGAAGTGATGAATTTAACATCTTAGTTGTTGCTAATAAATATCAAACGGGATTTGATGAACCACTATTACACTCAATGTATATTGATAAAAAATTAAGTGGTGTTAACGCAGTTCAAACTTTATCACGATTGAATAGAGTTTATCCTGGTAAAACGGACACTTTTATAATTGATTTTGTAAATAAACATAATGATATNAAAAAGGCTTTCCAACCATTTTATGAAGAAACATATTTAGAGGGTTCAACAACTTATAATAATGTATATATATTCCGAAACAAGCTTCGAAAATTCATGCTGTACAACGATGAAGAAGTTGATAATTTTGTCAAAATANAAATTAAAGAAGGCAAAAAACAAGATGAAAAGGCGCTTGGCCGAGTAACAAGTATTTTAAAACCAATTATTGATTTATATTTAGAATTATCGGAGAAAAAACAATACGAATTTAGAGACTTATTAAAAAAGTTTAATCGTACCTATTCATTTATCACACAGATGATTCGAATCAATGATAAAGAGTTATTCAAAGAATTTATGTTTACAACATATTTAATCCAGTTATTACCTGTAAATAAGAGTGAAAAAATAAATATTGAAGATAAAATAAGTCTTGAATATGCAAAACTAAAAGAAACATTCACAGGTAGCATTGAATTAGAAAAAAGACCAACAGACTTAAAACCTAGTAAAGATATTGAGCCAAGAAAAAAGCCGAAANCTAAAGACACGCTCCAAAGTATAATTGAAAAAGTAAATGAGCTATATCATGGTGATTTTTCTGATAGTGATAAGGTTATTATTGAAGGCATCTTGAATATGTTTATGAAGGATAAAGAGGTTAAAAAATATAAACAATATGCAAAAGATAATAATCCTGAAATGTTTGTTCAAAGTTTATTCCCGGATAAATTCCAACAAATTGTAATGGCTTTGTATGAAGGTAATAATGAGTCTTTTGAAAAACTATTCACTGATTAAGCTTTTTATAACGAGGTAATGAATGCGATGGCTAGAGAGTTGTACAAAACTCTTCGTAAATGATAGTATCATCACTTAATAGATAAAGTTTTATTTTGAAGACGACTATAGGGAAAATATGAAAAATAATGATTTTACATTAACAATGGTTAAACAAGTATTAAACGCAATTAAAGAAAAAAACATTCCGTTCTTTGTATCAGAAGCCCATTTACAAACCGAGTTTATAATAACTGCTGCTAAATTATTTCCGGACTTTGAATATTTTCCGGAAATTGCACCTAGCAATATACCAGATGAATATAATAAGAAATTTGGAAAGAGTGGTATTCATTTTGATCTGGTAATTAATACTGGAAAAGAGAAAGTGTTAATTGAGTTCAAATATTTGACTAAGAAATTTCCTGAAAAAAGAGAAAATGACAGTTTACCGTTCAGTATCAAAAATCAATCTGCGATGAACATAAGGAGATATGATTGTTGGAAAGATATTTCAAGAATTGAAACATTTGTAACATCAGATAATACGATTAGTTATGGATATTTTATTTTAATAACTAATGATTTGAGTTTAAAGAAGGAACCATTAGACACTTANTTATATAGAGAATTTAGTATTGCTGAAACCACCNACAAAAGTGGGGAAAGAAAATGGGGTGAAGGNATGTCTAAAAACTCTAAAAAAGGTCGAGAAAATCCAATTTGTATTAAAAATAATTATGAATTTAAATATGAAGAATTTAAGGAATATAAAGGAAAAAATGGCAGATTCGAATTACTTGTCGTTGAAATTCAATAGCAGTTGTATTTAATTATCTAATAATGATGTAATAAAATATTAAGTGATATCGCTAATATTAATAGTATTGCTCTAAATATAATCGAAATGAATAAAATTGCTGAGTAATATAATAAATAAATAATTATTAATGTGCATCTTTAACAATGAATANTAATTTATAGTTTTATGCATTTTATGACAATAATCAAAAAGCGTCACCACTGGTGACACAATTAGATTTGCCTAACAATTGACTAAAATTATAATGTGACTTTTAACACATGAATAAAGGTGATGAAGCGCAAAAATCATACGAATAATTCTCAATATTTTGCAAAATGCATAGGAATAATTTAAAAATAACTGCAAAAACCATAGGAATAATTTAAAAATAATTGCAAAAAGGATAGGAATGTTTTAAAATTGAGGCAGGAGATGTACTTTATGAAACGGGAAATTATGCAAGATCTTATTTCTTGGAAAAATAAGAGAAATAGAAAACCACTCTTATTAACTGGAGTTAGGCAGTGCGGAAAAACTTATATTTTAAGAAAATTTGGTGAAGAGCATTTCGATAACTATGTTTATTTAAATCTTGAAAGAGATCCACAAATTGCTGCCGTCTTTAATTATGATTATGATACAAAGAGAATTTTACAAGATATAAGCAATTTAAGTTTATTACCTGAAATCATCCCTAATAAAACGCTCTTAATTATTGATGAAATTCAATTTAATCCTAAAGCGATAACCGCACTTAAATATTTTGCGGAAGATATGCCTGAATTATGCATAGTGGGAGCGGGTTCTCTACTCGGGGTATCGCTTAGAGAAGAAGGGGCGTCCTTTCCTGTAGGTAAAGTGGACCGTTTAGAAATGTATCCAATGAGTTTTAAAGAATTCTTGCTTGAATCGAAAAGTAGGAGAATAGTAAATAGTATCGAGAACTTNGATATAACAAAACTCTTGCCAGATTACATTTTGGACAATTTGAATAGGGAGTATACCAATTATCTTTTAGTGGGTGGTATGCCTGAAGCTGTTAAAGTGTGGTTTGAAAATCATAATTTAGCGGAAGTTAATGAAATACAAGACAATATAATCGCAGGTTATGAAAACGATTTCTCGAAGCACAGTCCAAAGAATGAATTAACTAATATAGAACTTATTTGGCGGTCTATCCCNGAGCAGCTTGCAGAAGATAACAATAAATTTGTATTTTCAAGAGTAAAAAAANCAGCGAGAGCTAAAGATTTGGAAAAATCAATCGGTTGGCTTATCGATGCTGGACTTATTCGTGTAGTTACTAAAGTCGATAATCCGCAAGTTCCTTTATCGTTTTATAGTAACTCCTCGTTTTACAAGATTTATTTGTGCGATGTCGGACTCTTATCGAGAATGGCTGGTTTTACGCTTAAATCATTACTCGAAAAAGATGAGTCAACAGGTGGATTTAGGGGCTCTTTGAGTGAAAACTTTATAAATAATGAGCTAGTTTCATTAGGATATGTGACTTACTTTTGGCGATCAAAAAATAGTGCAGAAGTCGACTTTCTAATTGAGGATGATGGGAGAGTTATTCCAATAGAAGTAAAGGCAAATGTCAATACAAAGGCTAAAAGTTACAATAATTTTATAAAAAAATATGCAACCAAAATTGGTTTTAGATTTTCACTAAAAAATAGCGGTGAAAATAAAGTTGGAGTCACAAAAACNTATAGTTTGCCGTTATCTTTAGTATTTAGATTAAAAGACTATCTGAACTAATATAATTTCCCGCGGAAAAACTACAACTACTGGAATAAAATTCCATCAATCACTGGAATAAAAATCCATCAATC
>JGI24711J26586_10001825_pt1 | contig 15844 bp, 16 predicted proteins | sample BioPla3DNA1_FD_26586 | JGI IMG/M metagenome (IMG submission 26586)
TCAAATTAGGGTGAAGAAAAATTAATATGAAATTCTAAGATATATTAAGCATTAGTGAGTTTTTGTCCAAAATAAGGGGGACAATACGCTTAAAAGAGGGGCACTCCTTTTTAAATTGTACAACATCAAAATCAAATTACAAATCAATAATGTTATAAAATGTAAAATAAGAAAAGAATGTTGTCGAAAAGTCGAAAATGACTTATAATTTAATGAGAATAATTATTAAAATCAATTTAGCAAGAGTTTTTGTTGTCTTTAACAAGATTTATGCAAAATACAGCTATTTAAACTAAGTATAAGGAGATGAACAATGAACTTTATTAACAATCTTAAAACCAAAACCAAACTTTTAGTAGTATTTGCTTTTATTTTAATCATCACAATTTTAATCAATATTAACGGACGGTACACGGCTAAGAATCTTCAGAACAGTTTAGAGACCTTCTATAATGATAACTTTCTTTCCAACCTGATATTGGGCGAGATACAGGTAAACCAGGAGAAAGCGGTAACAGAAATCCAGAGGATTTTATATAAAACAGAAGCTTTGCATAACCCGGCTGTTATAGAGGCATCACTGGAAGAGTTGAATAGATTAATGACGGCAAATGAACTTTTAATCAAAGATTATGAAAGTAAAGATCTTTTACCGGAAGAAATAGAACTTTTAGACAGGCTAAAAACCACTAACACTGACTATGAGATTGTCAAAGAAAAGGTAATAAATGCTGCAAAAAGTGGTGACTTCAAATTAGCTGCCGAGATTAATGATAAACATGTAAGGGAATTGGGAGAAGAAATTTCTGGTATTTTGGCTCATATGAAAGAATTGAATAACCAAATTGCTATTGATATAATGTCTGCTAACAAAGAGAAATTTAACAGAACCAGAAATTTTGGTATCTTATCATTAGTCATTGCATGTCTGGTGTGTTTAGGGTTGATTATACTTTTAAATAGAATGATTACTAAACCGATCAAAACTCTGGTAGAATATGCCAATCGTATGGCTGAAGGGGATTTTACTTATGATGTGCCAGAGAATATCCTGCGTCGTAAAGACGAAATGGGAATGTTAGCAGGTGCTTTTGCTTCAATGAATGAGAAAATTCATGCTATGCTTAAAGAAGTATCCGTTTCAGCAGAGGAAAGCAGTTCAGCAAGTGAAGAACTAGCTGCTTCAGCGGAGGAAGTTACTGCTCAGGGGGAAAGTATTGCTACTTCTATTCAACAAATTGCTGAAGGGATGGAAGAAATCAGCTTCTCCATAGAAGAAATTGCAAAAGGTGGATTAGAAATCAACAACAGAGTACAGTTGCTGGAAAGAAAGGCGATAGATGGTGAAGAAAAGGTAAATAAAATCAAAAACAGGGCGGAAGAAATGAAAGATACCGCTCGTCTTTCCAAGCAAACAGCCAACGACATCTATAATCTTAAGCAAAAGGAAATTAAATTGGCGATTGAAGAGGTTGGGATTGTAGAGGAAATAACCAAAATGGCGGATGTCATTTCAGAGATAGCTGAACAAACCAATCTACTGGCATTAAATGCTGCTATCGAAGCGGCTCGTGCAGGGGAGCAAGGTCGTGGTTTTGCAGTTGTTGCCGAAGAAGTGCGTAAATTAGCAGAACACTCGGCGAATACAGCAGCAGAGATTCATCAGGTCATTCGCCAGGTTTATGGCACTGTTGAAAAGCTTATAGCCAATGCTGAGGAGATATTGAAATTTATCGATGAGAAGGTTGCACCTGATTACGATATGTTGGAGAAAACAGGAGAACAGTATGCCGAAGATGCCCGTTTTGTAAAAAGTTTAACCAACGATTTTGCAGCAGCTGCTTATCAGATTTTGAATTCTGTCGAAGAGATTAACGATGCGATAGGCGGAGTTTCCGCTACTGTAGAAGAAGCCACTGCATCTGCGCAAGAGATCAGCGGCAGTTCGTTAGAATCAACTAAAGCTTTGGAAGAAGTAGCAAGGACGGCTCAGTCTCAAGCGGAAATGGCTGAGAGATTAAGTACCATGGTAGCTAGATTTAAAGTATAGCAGCAGGTATTATTCATAGGAATGAACAATACTTAATCATGTCATCAGAAATAGGGAAGCCTGATTTCTTTGAACTATAGAACAAAGGAATCAGGCTATTTTTATTACATAGAATAGGTTACAAGTAAACATAATAAGAAATATTTATGGTATAATTTAACTAAAAAATTCAGAAAGGTAATGCTCTATGAAATCCTTGATCATTTATTATTCTACCTATAGAAAAAATACTGAAAAGATTGCACAGCTATTTGCTGAAAAACTGGGCTGTGAGTTAATTAATATAAAAAATACGGACGATGTCAGCATCGATGGCTATGATCTTATAGGATTTGGTTCCGGGATATACAAAGAAAGTTTATCACCAAAACTATTTAAACTAGTTGAAGATTTGGATGTAAAAGATAAAAACGTTTTCGTATTTTCTACCAGTGGCGTTGGAATGAAATTTTACAATCATAAATTAGTAAGATTATTAGAATCAAAGGAAGCAATCATTAAGGGTAACTTCGCCTGTAAGGGAAGTTTTACAGCAAGAGATTTTAGCAATAATAAGATTTTTGATATCTTTGGGAAATTCTCACAGGGCCATCCTAATACTAAAGATTTCAAAAATGCAGAAGAATTTATTAAAAACATAATATAAATGAGAACTGCGACATGAATATGATTAAAACAAAAAGAGTATTTTTGGGGAAAAGAAAAAATTTATGAGCAGAAATAAGAAAAATAATTGAATAGAAGATAACTCCCTGATAAAATAAATTTTTATAATGCCTATCAGAAGTAAAGGAGAGTAATTCATATGGAATATAAGATTTTAAGTTTATCCATAACCATGCCTTTTGGCAATATAGAAAATACAGTGTACCCAATCTTACTCTGGGACAAGCAAAACATTATTCTTGTTGATTGTGGTTTTATCGGTTCACTTCCTCTCCTCGAAAAGGAACTGCAAAGAGTTGGAGTGTCGATACAACAGTTAACTGGACTTGTATTGACTCATCATGATCACGACCATATGGGGGCGGCGGCAGCCCTTAAAAGGATAAATCCTGATATGAAAATATACGCTTCTGCTATGGAAGCACCATTCATTTCTGCCCAGGAAAAACCTCTTCGTCTGCGACAAGCAGAAGAAATGCAGAAAATACTTCCGCCCGAGCAGCAGGATTTTGGCAAGGCATTTTGTAATATGTTGCGTCAGGTTGAGCCGGTTGAGGTAGACGTTTTTTTGCATGATGGAGAATATATGGAATGGTGTGGGGGATGTAGAGTTTTGGCAACCCCTGGGCATACTCCGGGCCATATTTCACTGCTTTTAGAAAGAGATTCCCTTATTATTACTGGCGATGCGATTGCTCTTGAGGATGGTAAGCCTGTTATCGCAAATCCACAGTTTACGCTGGACCTTGAACAAGCCACAAAATCTATGGAAAAATTACTGTCACTTAAGGCAAAAACTTATTATTGTTATCATGGAGGGACTTTTATAAATAATTAAAGCCTGAGCCCTTTGTTCTAAAGAACAAAGGAATCAGGCTGTTTTTGCAAAATCATTCTTGTTAAGAAAATCCTTTTTTCACAATTTTACAGTATGTTTATTTAGAAGCATATAGTTTTGCATCCAACTCATTTGAAATACCTATATTATAAATATAAACATTGCTTATTTCTATAGCAAATAAATTTTGCATATCCTCAGATAAATTTAATTTCTCGAAGTTTTTATGGTATTCCATTACATAATCTCTGATGTTTCCAATGTCAGGCTGTATATAATAGTTTAGTGCATTTGCAGGGATATCATATTTTTTAGTTAGTATTTCCGGGAATATCTTTCCTCCAAATAAATCCGCAATGAATCTAACATAAGCATAAGCTGCGATTAACTCTGGATGTTCTCTATCTATTTCATGTATTCTTGCTATACATGCTTCCGTAGAAGGCAACAATTTCATTTCAGATAATTTTTCTCCAGCCAGGACTTCTAAGTCCTTTTTTATTAATTCGGATCTATACAATTCTTTGGTAGCAAAGAGTTTGATCCCTTCATGATTTAAATGTTGATCAAGAGAACCTTCTATAGCTTGATACATAGCATGTAAGTTAAATATATATTCTATATATCCTTCTTTACTTGCATTACCTTCAATCAATCTCTTAATAAACCCACTTTTTTCAGATGCTAAATGCAATGCATTGGTATTATTTCTTATTTTCGCTGTAAAATCCATCCGTATTCACCTCAGTTTATATTACCTATTATCTTTTGCTTCCAGCTTTAATAATTAGAAAACCTTTATTTTCAATAACAGTATTATGCAGCTCAATCAGAGTTTTTATACATAGGGATATTGGTATTATCTTATAGAAATCAAGTAAAATGGGTTATGCAATAATTTGATGAATTTCGTTTTGGATAAGATAAAGTGTAACAGATCAACTAAGGCATTGGAGTACGGTATTTAAAGGTTGGAATTAGTATTAAGAAGTAATAGTGACAAATTGTAAAGCAATAGGAGAATCTTTTAAAGGCAGATTATCGGTATTTAAAGTAAGTAAGCCTTTTTGTACTGAATAATTGACTGAGGGCTGGAGCACAACATTTATAAACAGGTTATTATAGGAAGTATTTGTAGGATCAAGTATGCCTTGGTTTCCATATATGGTTAGTTCATCTTCATTGGTATATATATTGTTTTCATGGGCAAGAGCATTAAATGTATAAGTTTTTGCTTTAATCACTTGCCCGTTAAGTCTTTTAATCGTTATGAACTCCAAGGCTATTGGCACTCCTTGGGGAGGAACATCTGAGGTGAGCAAAGAGAGTAGATTTTCTTCTACTGTATAATTCACTGATGGCTGCAATACGCCATTGATATATAAATTAATAAAGGATACCTCCTCGGGATCGAGAATACCTTTGTCACTATATATTGCATCGCCGTTCCTATATTCTGTCTTTTCTCCATCAGAGATTGCATAATAATAGGATACCTCTGCCGGAAGAACCGATCCACTCGTATCTTTGAAAGTAACAAATCTAATCAGTACAGGCGTATCTTCTATAGGGGCATCTGTTTTCAATGTAAGCTCTCCTTCTTTTATTTCATAATTTACACCAGGCTGTACAACCCCGTTAATGTATAAAGAAAAAAAAGAAACTGTTTCAGGATCAAGGATACCTTTGTTACCGTATTCGGTTAATTCATCCGTATCATAATAGGTATTTTTATCTCCATCAGATAAAGCATTATACTGATATACTTCAGCTTTTAGGAGGTTTTCTTTATATTTGTATGTAATATTGATTTCAGTTGTAAAAAAGCGCAGACAGCCAACATTGTTCTGCTGATTTTTTGGATAAGCCGTAGTATTCATTCTCACATGGATATTTATATTAAGTGAATCATTCGTAGTATTAATGGAATGGATATTACATTTAAAAAGGCATGTCTTAAACGATAAAACAGTTCTCCTGGGGACATCCAGATAAAAACTCTTATATACTCTAAAGGGGATAGGGGGAGATATTCGATTGCCCTCCATAAAAAGAGAAAGATAGCCTTGGATGTATACGACAAATTGATACATACGCACATATTTTCCCGAGGGCATTCGAACCCGTTGACTGCCGGTTTTGAGAAAACGTGTGACATCGGAATAACTAATTGAGCCGGGGGTATATGGATCTAAGATATTTCCATATCTATCAGTCAGGTAACATTCTATTTGGGATAAGTTTATGCTTGACATCACTCTCACTCCAATTAAAAATTTTCAACAGTTTTTTATATTTTATTCACAGATAATCTGGCAAGTTACACTTACAATAAAAGGATGTGCACGATGGCCCATCCTTTTATTGGATTAAGCATTCACTGTAGTTTGAGAATCTGCATCTGGTACAAAGTTAGTAACGACTAAAGTAATTACTGCACCCTCTGGAATAGTGTCTGCTTCTGTGATTACTACCTCATCAGCTGCAACGGTGTATAAGTCTTCCTGTTGTAATACACCATTAATGAACAGTAAATAGTAACCATTATCATCTGTAGCTAAAGTAATTTCAGTTACAGGGGCGTCTTCGTCATCAACAAAAGCATTAGCTGGAATTGTCAAGACACCTTGATCAATATGTGCTGGGTTTAAAGTATAAAAATATCTTTCCACAGCAGGATTTGTTGTAACTGTTGTTGTAGTCTGCGCAGCAATAGCAAGTTTAAATAAAGTAGCCATAATACACCTCCTCTTTATAAGTAGTTACTTTATATTATGTCGAATAAAGAGAAATGGTGACAGGTTGATCATATTAAATTATTCAATTTTAGAATAAATGATTGAACAGTATGTAGAGATATGTTAAAGTAAACGTAATTAAATATAGAGCAATCAGGTGTCGAAGCGATCATGTATTATGGTTGGCTTCGGTGAAAAGGGAAACAGGTGCAAATCCTGTACGAACTCGTCACCGTAATTAGGGAGCTGAGGCCGATATGTCACTGGGAAACTGGGAAGATGGCCGATGCAATGATCTTTAAGTCGGGAGACCTGCCTGATTGGCGTACAGAAACGTTTGTTTCAAGCCACGAGTAACTGGCTTTGTACGGTATGATTGTAGGATTATATTTCTTCATGTGAGAATATAGAATCCGGCAAATATACTATGCGTACAAACCCTTTACCATCAATTGGAAAGGGTTTTCTTAGTATTGTGAAAAAAATGATTGTTGCAAGGAAACATTGGGCTTAGTGCTTACAAAATAAAAATTATTAGATTATGCAAGGCAGTGAGGAAAAGAAATTGAAAGTATAAAGCAGAGAAAGGTTTGAAGAATATATGGCAAAAGTAATAATGGTGCAGGGAACCATGTCCAATGCAGGGAAAAGTCTTCTGGTGGCAGGGTTATGTAGAATTTTTAAACAGGACGGTTACCGTGTAGCTCCTTTTAAATCACAGAATATGGCCCTTAATTCGTTTGTTACAACGGAAGGGTTGGAAATGGGGAGAGCCCAGGCCATGCAGGCGGAAGCCGCAGGGATTACGCCCATGGTCTGCATGAATCCTATTTTATTAAAACCTACGAATCATACCGGTTCTCAGGTCATTGTAAATGGCGAAGTTCTTGGGAATATGGGGGCAAAAGAGTATTTTGCCTATAAAAAGGAGTTGATTCCTAAGATAAAAAAGGCTTTTCGCCAGTTGGAGGAATTTGCAGACATTATTGTGATAGAAGGAGCAGGAAGCCCGGCAGAAATCAACTTAAAACAGAATGATATTGTCAATATGGGTCTTGCTGAAATGGTAGATGCCCCTGTGCTTTTGATGGGAGACATTGATCGTGGAGGCGTTTTTGCACAGTTATTAGGAACGCTGATGCTACTAATAGAAGAAGAAAAAGAAAGGGTAAAAGGATTAATCATCAATAAATTCCGTGGAGACAAGTCTATCCTGGACCCAGGTATAAAATTTCTGGAAAAAAAGGGACAGGTACCGGTAGTAGGCGTCGTTCCTTACATGGAAGTGGCTCTTGAAGACGAGGACAGCTTAACGGAGAGATTTAATAAAAAACAAGAAGGTTTAATAGATATTGCTGTTATTCGATATCCAAGAATCTCGAATTTTACGGATTTTAATGTGTTTGAGCAGATTCCGGAAGTTACGGTGCGTTATGTGACTTCCGTCAGGGAACTTGGTCATCCTGACTTGATTTTCCTCCCAGGAAGCAAGAACACCATGGGGGATTTAAAANGGATGCGGCAGAATGGACTGGAAGCTGCCATAAAACAGCTTTCAGACGATATCCCGGTGTTTGGTATCTGTGGTGGTTATCAGATGTTAGGGTGCAGAATAGATGACCCCTATAATGCAGAAGAGGGGGGGAGTATTAGAGGGATGGCATTGCTGCCGGTTACTACCGTCCTACAAAAGCAGAAAAAACGCTGCCAAATAGCAGGGGTAATAGAAAAGTTGGATGGGATTTTCAGCGGAATATCAGGATGCAATTTTAAAGGATATGAAATTCATATGGGACAGACTGTATATCAGGATGGAATAGAAGATAGCCGTGTCAGCGGAATAGAAAATAAAGCAGTGATATCTGCCCATCATAAAAATGTATATGGCTCTTATATCCATGGTCTGTTTGATCAAGGAAATATAGTGCATGGAATCATACAGGCTTTGGCCAAAAAGAAAGGTATCAAAATAAAAGAGGGTGTTTTTGAAGATTATCAAACTTATAAAGAAAAACAGTACGACAAATTAGCAGAAACTTTAAGAAACTACTTAGACATGGAGGTAATTTATGAAATCCTTAGAGAAGCCCATTTGGACTAAATTGACAAAAGAAACATTAGAACAGATTGTTATTACGCCGCCCAGTGAAGAGATGAGAAAAAAAGTCTTGGAAAACTGGGATTCTGTTGCAAAGCCTATTGACAGTATGGGAAGATTTGAAATTCTCACGGCACAGCTAGGCGCAATTCTTGGTACGGATAAAATCAACATTGATAAGAAGGCTATTGTTATTATGTGTGCAGACAATGGGATTGTGGAAGAAGGAGTTACCCTGTCCGGTCAGGAGGTAACCACTGCCGTCGCCGGATTAATGGGAAAAAAACAATCCGCAGTGGGAAGAATGGCAGAAAATATAGGCGCAGACACTCTTGTGGTGGATATTGGTATAAATAACAAAGAACCTATTCCGGGACTGGAGAATAGAAAAATAAGGTACGGTACCCATAATTTCATAAAAGAACCTGCTATGACGGAGGAAGAGGCATTAAAGGCAATATCAGTTGGTATAGATATGGTCTTTTCCTGTAAAGAAGCCGGATACACAATTCTGGGGACTGGAGAATTGGGCATGGGCAATACGACCACCAGTGCTGCTGTTGCTGCAGCCCTGTTGCAGCGCAAGGCAAGTGAGGTGACAGGCAGAGGCGCCGGATTAAGTGATGATGGATTGCTTCGCAAACAGCAGGTGATTTCGAAGGCTATTGAGAAATACGATTTGTATCATGCCGATGCCCTGACAGTTCTGGCAACTGTGGGAGGATTGGATATTGCAGGGCTGACGGGTGTATGTATTGGTGGGGCAATGTTTCATGTGCCTATCGTATTGGATGGTGTGATTAGCATTGTGGCAGCTCTTTTGGCAGAACGAATGGTCCCTGGAACAAAAGCGTTTTTACTTCCTTCCCATAAGGGAAAAGAACCTGCCATCGACATACTTTCAAAAGAACTGGGGATTGACCCTGTGATTGATGGGAAGCTGGGATTAGGCGAAGGCACCGGAGCAGTTATGATGTTTTCACTGCTGGATATGGCTCTTAGTGTTTATAAGAGCAGTGCGACCTTTGAGGATATTCAGGTAGAAAAACACAAGAGGGCTTAAAAATGATGGTACTTATTATCGGAGGAAGTGGCAGCGGAAAGTCAGCTTATGCGGAAAAGTATGTAGCCGCCCTCGCTGGAAACAGCAGAAAATATTATATAGCCACCATGCAGGTTTTTGATGAGGAAGGACAGGAAAAAGTAAAAAGGCATCAAAAGATGAGAGCCCATAAGGGATTTTACACCATAGAACAGCCGCTTTCTGTAGCCGAGGTATTGGATAAAATAGGGGATAATTTAGCCTCTGAAAGCATTGCTCTGTTAGAATGTATTTCTAACTTGGCTGCCAATGAAATGTTTTCTAGCGACGTTCCGAAAGAGTATCAATGGGTATCTCAAAAGATTATCCAAGAAGTAGAACAACTCAATAAAAGTTTTAAGCATTTAGTGGCTGTTACGAACAATGTATTTGAGGATGGAATAAACTACGATGCAACCACCAGGCAGTATATACGGACTATGGGGGACATTAATCAAAAACTGGCGATGATGGCGGACAAAGTTATAGAAATCGTCGTGGGGATTCCGATTGTTGTGAAAGAAGGAAAATAGTATGCGGATTTTAAAATCTATTGTAATAGCGTTTTCCATATACTCAAAAATTCCTGCGCCACAGTTTGAGTGGAAAGAAGAAGACATGAAATATATGCTCTGCTTTTTCCCTTGGGTGGGCATTGTGATAGGTGTTTGTATTTATTTTTGGAGAGAACTTTCTGTAAGACTTGAAATAGGTGAATCCTGCTACACGCTCATTGGTGTAGCCATCCCACTTCTTGTTACGGGAGGTTTTCATGTGGATGGGTTTATGGATACCATGGATGCACTGCATTCCTACCAGCCTAAGGAAAAGAAATTAGAAATCCTGAAGGACTCTCATATAGGAGCCTTTGCGGCAATAATGCTTGTCCTTTATGGACTTATTTATATAGGAGCCTTTTCAGAAATAAGGGAGAAGCATTTATTAAAAATTGTATGTGCAGGCTTTGTTTTAGCTCGATGCCTTTGTGGGATCAGTGTGGTTTCTTTCCCAAGANCTGCAAAAAAGAGTGGATTGCTTTATCTTTTTGCAGGTAGTGCTCAAAAAACAAATGTTAAGGTTTTGTTGTATGGGCAAGGGGCAGTATGTATGGGCTATATGTTATGGCAGTCTTTATATGCCGGAATAATTGTGATTGCAGCTGCCCTTGTCACCTTTGTTTATTATTACTATCGCTGTAAAAAAGAATTTGGCGGCTTTACAGGCGATACGGCAGGGTACTTTATATTGATTTGTGAAGGCAGTATGATGGTGGCAGCAGCTATCCTTAATATTTTAACTTAGGAGAATGAGAGCATGAAATTGGTTATTGGTGGATATGCCCAGGGAAAATTAAATTATGTACTGCAGGAAAGCAGTGAGGATAATTATGAAGTTTTTGACGGAAGTATTCCGGATGAAATGCAATTACAGAAAGTGCAGGGCAGAAATATCGTTATCAATCATTTTCACAGTTGGGTAAGGGAATGTCTTGCTAACGGCGGCAATCCGGAAGAAGAGATATTTGCTTTTTTAGAGAAGAATCCGGAAGTCATAATTATCAGCGATGAAATTGGCAATGGTATTGTCCCTGCAGATTCTTTTGAAAGAGAATATAGGGAACGAACAGGAAGAATTCTTGTAAACTTGGCAAATCAGGCGGATGAGGTGGTGCGTGTCATATGCGGTATTGGGCAGAAAATCAAATAAAGCTTGTAATGATACGCCATGGAATAACGGCATCCAATAAAGAACACCGTTACTTAGGAAAGGCAGATGAGACTTTAAGTGAAGAAGGCATCAAGGCATTGCAAGAAGCAAAAAGCGCCAGGATTTATCCGGATGTTGATTATCTGTTTTCCAGTCCCATGAGGCGTTGCCTGGAAACTGCCAGGGTGCTCTATCCTGATAAAGAACCAATCATCGTACCGGAATGGTCAGAAATGGACTTTGGGATTTTTGAAGGGAAAAATTATTTGGAGTTGCAAGGAGATGAACGGTACCAGGCGTGGATTGACAGCAATGGTGCCCTGCCTTTTCCAGAAGGAGAAAGCAGAGAGGATTTTAACAGCCGCTGTGAGAAAGGATTTCAAAAAATGTTGAGAAGCTTGTCGGCTCAAAAGAAGGAGTGTGCCATAACCGCAGGAATGATTGTCCATGGAGGGACAATGATGTCTTTACTCAGCAGGTATCATGGAGGAGAGTATTTTGATTATCAGGTGGCTAATGGCAAGGGCTATATTTGTACCTTAAAGGGAAGAATTAAGCAACCTCAAATTGTAGAACTTAAAAAAATTATGGGAGAATAAAATTATGAAGTATCATCTATTGGCATTTTGTTTAGGGTTTCTTCTGGATTTGCTATTGGGAGATCCTTATTATTTTCCCCACCCGATTCGCTGGATAGGAAAAGGGATAGCAGAATTAGAAAAAAGACTATTAATACATGAAAGTGACAGGAACCAAAAGCGTGAGTTAGTCAATGGAGCTATCCTGGTTGTTGTGGTTTTGGCAATAACCACCATTGTAGCTGCTTTTATTTTAGTAGGAGCATATGGCATACATCCTTATTTTGGTGTTCTGATAGAAACTCTTATGACTTATCAGATTTTAGCTGTAAAGTCTCTTAAAGTTGAAAGCATGAAAGTATATAAGCGTTTAAAGGAAGAAGGACTGGAGGGTGCCAGAAAAGCAGTTTCCATGATTGTAGGCAGGGATACAGAACTTCTTGATGAAGAAGGGGTGGCAAAAGCCGCTGTTGAAACGGTTGCAGAGAACACTTCAGATGGTGTGATTGCACCCATGCTGTATACGGCGCTTGGAGGGCCTGTTCTTGGATTTTTTTATAAAGCCCTCAACACAATGGATTCTATGATTGGCTATAAAAATGATAAATATCTCTATTTTGGAAGAACTGCAGCGAAACTGGACGATGTTGTAAATTATATTCCATCCAGAATCAGTGCTTATCTTATGATTCTTGCAGCCTTTTTAAGCGGCAGAAACTTTAATGGAAAACAGGCTTATAAAATCTATAAAAGAGATCGAAAAAAACTGGAAAGCTGATGAATAGAGATTATCTAAAGAAGCTATTGAGGATATGCAAGGAGAAAAATATATGGGTGGTTCTTGATGAATGTTTTATCGAGTTCTGCGGCAATGAATTTTCTATACTGCCGGAAATCGATACATACGATAACTTATTGCTTGTTCGTGCATTTACAAAGATTTATGCCATCCCGGGAGTTAGGCTGGGATATTTGGTGTGCAGCAATACAAGCCTTTTAGAAAAGATAAGACAACATCTCCCGGAGTGGAACTTATCCACATTTGCACAGGAGGCAGGTATTGCTTGTGTAAAACAATCGTCTTTTATCGCTAAAACTGTGGATTATGTAAGAAAAGAAAGACAATTTTTATTGGAACATCTAAATCAGCTGGGAGTAAAAACATTTCCAGGAGAGGCCAATTTTATACTTCTTTACAGCGAAAAGCTTTTGTATGAAGCATTATTAAAGCAAGGGATATTGATTAGGGATTGTGAGAATTTTAGAGGATTATCAAAAGGTTATTACAGGATAGCAGTAAAAACGAGGAAAGAAAATGAAATCTTATTGAAAGCAATAGCCAAAGTGTATTGTACAAGAGTGGTTTAGGACAGAGTATATTAAAAAGAAAAGCTTTGAGAGTGTTCTTTTGAATAAGAAAGATGATTGAGAAAACGGATTAGTCGGTGCAAGTGTACAGGACTAATCCGTTTTATTGTCTACGGAGCGTGGATTATTTTTTAAAGTATCTTGGTTTATACTAAAGTCGAGGTGAGCACAATGGATATAAGAAGGAAAAAAGAACTTTTGGAAATGTATAAACATAGACGCCCTGAAATGGGTGTTATATCTTATTGCTGTAAAGAAACGGGAGAGGCATTTTTGGGCATTTCTACAGATACAAAAGCAGACTTCAACAGTACCACTGTGAAACTAAATGCCAGGATGCATCCCAATAAACGATTGCAGGAACTGTGGAATCAATATGGTCAGGAAGGCTTTGAACTATCCGTTATTAAAGTCTTAAAATATGAAGATCCCAATGAAGACCATACAGAGGAATTAGAAAAATTAAGAGAGCAGTGTTTTGCTGCTGATCCGAATGCAAGGAGGATATGGAGATGAATGAAAAAGCAGTTATTGTATCCAATGGATATGACCGTGTAGATGGCAGAAATGCTTACCAATCTGATATCAAGCGTTTAACTTTAGGAGAACCGATACTGGAAGAAAATAAAAAAATGCAGATTGCCGCACAGATATGGAAAACCGGTAAAGACGGAGAATTCGAGTTAGCTCAGGAATTACCGATTCATCAGGTGTTTGACTTGATGATTTTACTATCCCGGACATTGCTGTACTTTAAAGAAGCCTATCGACTTCCCCTTTTATATGATCCGGAAAATCCGACTATAGAACGTGTTGGGGTGCAGGGAGGCGTTTTGCCCGTAGAAGTTTGTACGGATAACAAAAATATTAATGAGGACATCAAGGCGTTTGCCCAGAGCCTAAATGATTTAGGAGAAATCATTGGAGAACGGCAGCGCGTGCTGACACGAATTTTAGAAGAATTGGAGTGTTATTAATGAGAAAGACCTGTGTACTGTCACCAGACAGACAGCTAACAGAAGAGGAACAAGCCCTTGTCTGGAAAAAACTGCCGTCGCATATTGAAAGCGAGGCAGAAAAGCGCATTTATCAGGAAGTCGTAAGAAATTGGAATCGGGGCGAAATGAAAATCAGTACCATTTTATTAGAGGGTGATGCAGGTTCGGGTAAAACCCAGCTTGCCAAAGCTTTATCTGCTGCTTTTAACTTGCCTTATACTAAAATCACCTGTTTTGCAGATATGGATAAGTCAGATATTTTAGGTTCTATTCTTCCGGTACTTTCGGAAGAAAATAGTCAATCAGATGCTGTGGAATACCGCTATTATCCGTCAGAAATAGTTCGTGCCTATGAAAATGGATGGCTCTTAGAGATTCAGGAACCTACTGTGATTAGAGACGCTGCGGTCTTAATGGCGCTCAATTCCGTCTTAGAACCAGACGGCAGTTTGAATTTACCAACGCGCATCGCCCGAAGACACCCGGATTTTATTGCGGTGATTACAACAAACCGAGGGTACAATGGGTGTCGACCTTTAAACGAAGCATTGAGAGATCGAGTACAGCATGCAGAAAAGCTTGACTTGCCGCCTAAAGAAGTGATGATGGAACGGGCTAAAGCAAAGACCGACTGTCAGTCGGAAGAGGTGCTTTCTCTTTTAGCGGAAACGATTATACTGCTAGATAAAACCGCTCGGGCAAATGCCATTAAAGGTGTAGCAGGAATGCGTTCCTATATCTTTTGGGTGGATGCCGTTCATAGCGGTGCATCCGTACAGGAGTCGCTATATCATAAAGTGCTTTATAAAATTACCACTGACCCACAGGAACTTGCCATTTTAGAAGAGGCGCTGCAGCGTCAAGGGTTAACCGAGAAGCTTAAAGAATTGGATACTATCCGTTCTTCTAATTTAGAAAAAGAAAATCCCGAAGTCATGGAAATTAAACTTTCTGCAGATGGGGAGGTTTCTTCTGAAACAGACGAAGCAGACAAAGACGCAGTACATTTAAGAAAATCAGCAGATAGTGAGGGAAACTCAGATAAAAGCAGTGATGAAAAAACTGCTGTTTCCAGTAATGATAATGGGGAAAACGGCACACCACTATATCATGAATTGAATCAGTCCAAAACAAATGAATCGCAGAAAAAAGAATTTCGAAAACAATTAAATAAAGATGCCCGGCAAAGTGTTCAAGGCAGCCTGCATGATGATATTAAGCTTATTGTCCATCGTCCGGAAGCTACAGATCAAAACAGGGAAGAGTATCATAAGATGGCGGCGAACTTGATGCCAGTTATTCGGGAACTCATTCATAAAACCAATCCGCTTTTGGAACATGAGGTTTCTGCGGAATTTGCTAAATCTCAGCTTTACGGCACAAGATTCTGTGCAGAGCAGGTTGCCTCAATGGATTTTCGTGTGTTCGCACGAAAGCGTCCCCCAGAGGAAGAGCCATCCCTTGCTGTGGCCCTCAGGATTGACGAATCCGCATCTATGTCAGCTTTTGGACGTTTAGAAGCGGCAAAGCAGGCAGCAGTGGCATTATATGAATTCTGTACCGGGTGCGGTATTCCGATTATGGTCTACGGCGATACGGCAGACCGCTCCAAGCTGGAGCAAATGTCTGTTTATTCCTATGTAGACTTTGAAAGTAAAGATCCGGATGAAAAGTATTCGCTTATGAACATTCAGGCCCGAAGCAATAACCGGGATGGTATGG